>ERZ1034691.42-NODE-42-length-98547-cov-10.362557_pt1 | contig 98547 bp, 96 predicted proteins | sample MGYA00520638_ERZ1034691 | MGnify/ENA primary metagenome ERZ1034691 (study PRJEB33766, sample SAMN09781763) | gut metagenome | biome: gut microbiome | host: Homo sapiens | place: Madagascar | study: EMG produced TPA metagenomics assembly of the PRJNA485056 data set... | reverse complement strand
TGATACAGATATAACAGCGCGAACACTTGGGGAAACACATGTGAGTACCTATGATCTAACGTAAACAATTTGTTAAGGAGGGAAGAACCGTGCCACGTAAAGGACATATTCAGAAAAGAGATGTATTGGCAGATCCTTTATACAATAACAAAGTGGTTACCAAGCTTATCAACAACGTTATGTTAGATGGTAAGAAGGGTGTTGCACAGAAGATTGTATATGGTGCATTTGCCAAAGTAGAAGAAAAGTCAGGCAAGCCTGCCCTTGAAGTTTTCGAAGAGGCTATGAACAATATCATGCCTGTTCTGGAAGTTAAGGCAAGACGTATCGGTGGTGCTACCTATCAGGTACCTATCGAAGTAAGACCTGAGCGTCGTCAGGCTCTGGGCCTTCGTTGGTTAGTAATGTTTTCTCGTAAGAGAGGCGAAAAGACCATGGAAGACAGACTGGCAAACGAAATTCTTGATGCAGCAGGCAATACCGGCTCCGCTGTAAAGAGAAAAGAAGATATGCACAAGATGGCAGAAGCAAACAAGGCTTTCGCACACTACAGATTCTAATCGTAGGACGAAGTTTTTGTTGTCTGTCATGACTAATATAAGGAGGAAACAACCTTGGCTGGAAGAGAATATCCCTTAGAGAGAACCAGAAATATTGGTATTATGGCTCATATCGATGCGGGTAAAACCACACTGACAGAGCGTATTCTTTACTATACCGGTGTTAACTACAAGATTGGTGATACTCATGAAGGTACTGCTACCATGGACTGGATGGAGCAGGAACAGGAAAGAGGTATTACCATCACATCTGCAGCTACCACCTGCCACTGGACTCTTGAGAAAGAAACCAAACCCATGCCCGGTGCATTAGAGCATCGTATCAACATCATTGATACTCCGGGACACGTTGACTTCACTGTAGAAGTTGAGCGTTCCTTACGTGTACTTGATGGTGCAGTCGGTGTATTCTGTGCAAAGGGTGGTGTAGAACCTCAGTCTGAAAACGTATGGCGTCAGGCTGATACCTACAACGTACCTCGTATGGCTTTCATCAATAAGATGGACATCCTTGGTGCAAACTTCTACGGTGCCGTAGAGCAGATCAGAACCCGTTTAGGTAAGAATGCTATCTGCCTTCAGTTACCTATCGGCAAGGAAGATGAATTCAAGGGAATCATTGACCTGTTTGAAATGAAAGCCTACATCTATAATGATGATAAGGGCGACAACATCACTGTAACAGATGACCTCGGCGACATGAAGGACGATGCAGAACTGTATCGTAACGAATTAGTTGAAAAAATCTGCGAATTAGATGATGATTTAATGATGCAGTATCTGGAAGGTGAAGAACCTTCTGTTGAAGAAATGAAGAAAGTCTTAAGAAAGGCAACCTGCGAATGTAAGGCAATTCCTGTATGCTGTGGTTCCGCTTATCGTAACAAGGGCGTACAGAAGTTACTCGATGCAGTTCTTGAGTACATGCCTGCTCCTACAGACATCCCTCCTATCAAGGGTGTTGACCTGGATGGCAACGAAGTTGTAAGACATTCTTCCGATGATGAACCTTTCTCTGCACTGGCATTCAAGATTATGGCTGACCCGTTCGTTGGTAAGCTTGCATTCTTCAGAGTTTACTCCGGTACCATGAACTCCGGTTCTTACGTACTGAATGCTACAAAGGATAAGAAGGAACGTGTTGGACGTATCCTGCAGATGCATGCAAACAAGAGAGCCGAACTTGAAAAAGTTTACTCCGGTGATATTGCGGCAGCAGTAGGCTTCAAGTTTACTACTACCGGTGATACCATTTGTGACGAGCAGCATCCTGTAATCCTCGAGTCCATGGAATTCCCTGAACCCGTTATTGAGCTGGCTATTGAGCCGAAGACCAAAGCAGGTCAGACCAAGATGGGTGAAGCTCTTGCAAAACTTGCAGAAGAAGATCCCACTTTCCGTGCTCATACCAATCAGGAAACAGGACAGACCATTATCGCAGGTATGGGTGAGCTCCATCTGGAAATCATCGTTGACCGTCTGCTTCGTGAATTCAAGGTAGAAGCTAACGTTGGTGCTCCTCAGGTTGCTTACAAGGAAACCATTACCAAGCCTGTTGACCAGGAATACAAATATGCAAAACAGTCCGGTGGTCGTGGACAGTACGGACATTGTAAAGTTAAATTCGAGCCCATGGATGCAAACGGCGACCAGCTGTTCAAGTTTGAATCCAGCGTTGTCGGTGGTGCTATTCCCAAGGAATACATCCCCGCAGTCGGCGAAGGTATCGAAGAAGCAACCCACGCAGGTATCCTCGGCGGATTCCCCGTTGTTGGTGTTTATGCTAACGTTTACGATGGTTCCTACCATGAAGTCGACTCTTCCGAAATGGCATTCCACATTGCTGGTTCCATGGCATTCAAGGAAGCTATGAAGAAGGCTGCACCTGTACTGCTTGAGCCTATCATGAAGGTTGAAGTAACCATGCCTGAAGAATACATGGGTGACGTTATCGGCGATATCAACTCCCGTCGTGGCCGTATTGAAGGTATGGAAGATATCGGCGGCGGTAAGATGGTTAAGGCTTATGTACCTCTTGCTGAAATGTTCGGTTATTCTACCGACTTACGTTCCAAGACCCAGGGTCGTGGTAACTACTCTATGTTCTTCGAGAAATACGAGCAGGTTCCCAAGAACGTACAGGAGAAAGTACTTGCTGCAAAGGCAAAATAATTTTTCAAGATAATGAGGCGGTACTTGCAAAAGTACCTGCCTCTGAAGCAAAATAATGCTTGAAAAACTTAGGCTTATCTAATATAATGAGAGATAGCTGATTAAATTAAAAACTTATTTTTTATCTTTTTAAGGAGGACTATAATAATGGCTAAAGCTAAATTTGAAAGAACTAAGCCCCATTGTAACATTGGTACCATCGGTCACGTTGACCATGGTAAAACCACTCTGACCGCTGCAATTACCAAGGTTCTGGCAGCAAGAGTTCCCGGTAACGCACAGGTAGACTTCGAAAACATCGATAAGGCTCCCGAAGAAAGAGAGCGTGGTATTACCATTTCTACCGCACACGTTGAATACCAGACCGAAAAGAGACATTATGCTCACGTTGACTGCCCGGGCCATGCTGACTACGTTAAGAACATGATTACCGGTGCTGCTCAGATGGACGGCGCTATCCTTGTTGTAGCTGCAACCGATGGTGTTATGGCTCAGACCAAGGAGCACATCCTTCTGTCCCGTCAGGTAGGCGTTCCTTACATCATCGTATTCCTGAACAAGTGTGATATGGTTGACGATCCCGAGCTGATCGAGCTGGTTGAGATGGAAGTAACCGAGCAGCTGGAAGAGTACGACTTCAATGACTGCCCTATCATCAAGGGTTCCGCTCTGAAGGCTCTGGAAGATCCCAGCAGCGAGTGGGGCGACAAGATCATGGAACTGATGGATACTGTAGATTCTTATATCCCTGATCCTCAGCGTGATACTGATAAGCCTTTCCTGATGCCCGTCGAGGACGTATTCACCATTACCGGTCGTGGTACCGTTGCTACCGGTCGTGTAGAGCGTGGTGTTCTGCATCTGAATGATGAAGTTGAAATCGTTGGTATCAAGGAAGAGACCAAGAAGACTGTTGTAACCGGTATCGAAATGTTCCGTAAGATGCTGGATGAGGCACAGGCTGGTGATAACATCGGTGCTCTGCTTCGTGGTATCCAGAGAACTGAAATCGAAAGAGGACAGGTTCTGGCTAAGCCCGGTACTGTTACCTGCCACAGAAAGTTTACCGCTCAGGTATACGTTCTGACCAAGGATGAAGGTGGACGTCATACTCCTTTCTTCAACAACTATCGTCCTCAGTTCTACTTCAGAACAACCGACGTTACCGGTGTTTGCGAACTTCCTGCAGGTACCGAAATGTGCATGCCTGGTGATAACGTAGAAATGACCATCGAACTGATCCATCCCATCGCTATGGAGCAGGGTCTTACTTTCGCTATTCGTGAAGGTGGACGTACTGTTGGATCAGGCCGTGTTGCTACTATCATTGAGTAATCTGCGCGTAAGCAATGAAATAAGCGCGTGAAAGCGCGTAATAAACAGCCACTGCGTGCTTGCACGTAAGTGGCTGTTTTTGCGTGCTTGCGGGCATTTATTGAATGCCCGCGACCGAGGAAATGCGTAGCATTTACGAGGTGCGCTTATACCAGAAAACCCGGAAGAGTGCTCGCACTCTTCCGGGTATTTTTCTAATCGTATTCTTAATTTCTAATCGTATTATCTTTATTATTTCTATCACAATTATCTTTGTAGTTTTTTCTATTTCTATCACTACTGTATTTATTGGTTTTTCTATTTTATTACCACTGTATTTATTATTTCTGTCACCACTCTATTTATTAGGTCTGTTTTCAGCACTATTATTTTTGATAGTTTTACACTGCTATTTTTATCAGTTCTATATCTATTATCCCACAGCAACAGTGCAGTACCGCTTGAACCATCCATATGAGCCACGTAGGCGGTACAAAATGTCGTAAATCAGCAAAATTGATGGAAAGATGATTGGAAAGTACCGCCGGAGAAGGTGATACGATAGTCCCCGGCGGTACAAAATGCCGTAAACCAGCAGAATTGATGGAATGATGATTGGAAAGTACCGCCGGAGAAGGTGATACGATAGTCCCCGGCGGTACAAAATGCCGTAAATCAACAGAATTGATTGAAAGATGGTCGGAAAGTACCGCCTGCAATGGATTTCCCAAGTTCTAAGCGGTCAGGGTTGTATTATTACAGTTATAAAGGAGGTATTCACATTTTACAAAGCATACAAAATGAAATAAATAATTTGGAAAAACAGCTTGAAAGTGCAAGAAGTGAAATTGACAGATTGCCAAGGGGAAGATTACGTTGCACGAAGAGTCGAGGTAGAGAGCAGTTTTATGTTGATGGGAAATACATTAGTAGAGATAAAACAGAAATAGTAAAAGGCGTAGCACAACGGGAGTATCTGGAACAGACTATTCCGGTTATGGAAAAGCGTCTGAAATTATTATATGGACTGAGAGAAAATTATGCTTCTCATGAATTAGAAAATCAGTATAACAAAGTATGCACGGCGAGAAAAGGGATTATAGTACCTATATTTGAAACGGTGGAGGAGAAAGTGAAACGTTTTCTGGAGGAAGAGTATGCCCCCGGAGTATTTGAAGAAACCAATAATTCAGAATTTTACACAGAAAAAGGAGAACGGGTCAGGTCGAAATCGGAATTGCTGATTGCAGAACATCTGAACCGTTATGGTATCCCTTATCGCTATGAGAAGCCGTTAGAACTGAAGGATAGATGCAGGATAGTGATATGTAGGCCGGATTTTACAACTATGAATAAAAGAACATCAAGGCTGTTCATATATGAGCATCTGGGAAGAATGGATGATACGGATTATGTTGCAAAAAATATAAAGAAAATGGAACTGTATGAGAAGAATGGATACATATTAGGGAAAAATCTAATTATTACTCATGAGACCAGCAAATCACCGCTCAACATGAATATAGTGGATGACTATATCAAAACTTTTTTTATGTAGGATGTAATAAGAAACAAGTAATAAAAGCACAACAAGAAGAACATAGCAAATGGAGGATTATCTATGGAAAAATTATGTAATGTATTTAAAACCGGTATCAATTATATGAATTACGGTAAGGCAAATTACACATTGGAAATACTGAAATATGGGCCAGTAAGAAAAGAACTCGGTGACATGCTGACAGAACATCCCGATTTGGTAAAAAAACTTGGAATTTCGTTACAGGAAGATGGAAGGCAAGGTTTTTATAAACGCATGCGTGCGGAGGTTTCAGAAGACATTGATGTTTTGGAAAAGATATTTGACATGCTGATTGGGGATAAATTAAAGGGAAAAAAGGGGGATAAAAAGAGAGAACAGTTGATTAAGGAATTTGGAGAAGACGGTTTTGAAATGGAAATGGAGCAGGTAGAGAGAAATAGAGAAAGGATAGAGTATGATATCATATTGCCGCTGCTCTATTATTTAACTATGATGGAGACGTCCAGAGACTTTTTGTGGGAAAAATATCAGAATGAAAAAGAAGAACTTATTCGTTTATGCCGGAACAGTGTATATTATGGTATGTATTTTTGGAGTCTGATTCCGGGAATCTACCTGGAACAAGCGTTTTGCATTCTGGGATTAATTCTGAAAAGCCGGGAACAAGACGAAAAAGAAATTTATGAAAACATTATAATGGCAATCAAACGGAACAACAGGAAAATAAGCAACTATTTGAAAAAAATATATCGTTTTCATGGGCGGGTTGCACGAGAAGTTGCAAACATGAACATTGAACTTTATAAAGACAATTCTTTACTACAGACCAGCGCTATGCTGGCAGGTCTGGTTGTTGCAGAATCTTTTGGAAAAAAGATAGAAGTCGATTATGATATGAACAAAATGTTATTTGTTATACGGCATTATTGGGCGAGATTTGAAAAGAATAAACAGGAAAAAGATGAGGACGAAGAGATAAGAGGAAAAAGTCAGGAAATCATTCAAAACAATAATCGGTTCTTAAATGAATTTAAGCAGGAATTTGTGTCAAATAACTGCATCGGTTCTATTTTCTGGGGATTAAAGCATAATGATGTCATTAATTTGGCAAGTAGGATTTATGGCAGCTATCACATCAATACGAAAAAATTTCAATTAACAAAACTTCCTGAAAAAGAGGTAAAAGATTTAGTGAATTTATCGGATGACTGGAGTAAGGAAAAATATTGCTGGGCAATACAAATAGCAGTACTGTGCAAATATATTAACGAACTGGAGGACTTTATAAAAGAAAAAATATGTCACAATGCATCCATAGGAATTGAGGATTTGAAAAAGCAAGAAGCCTATCTTATGCAGGAAAGCATAAAATTGCAGGCTTTAAGAAAAGAATGGGAAAAGGAAAAAGAATGTTTGGAAAAGAGAGATCAAGAGTTGGTAAACGAACTCACAAGGCAGCAAAAGGTTGGGGAGGAGAAGGAGAAGCAGAGCATTAAGGACAAAGAAGAACTGATATCACTGAGAAATTACGTTTATCAGTTGACAGAAGAAGAGAATGACCTTGAAAATGACAATACAAAATATAAAGAGGAACAGTGTGATAAAGTTCAAAAATTTTGGAGTAAACAGGCGGTTGTGGTGATAGGAGGTCATATTAACTGGCAGCAGAAAATTAAAAATTTTTTCCCTAAATGGAGCTATGTCTCCGCAAATCAGAAAGCTTTTGTCTCGGATATGATAAACGATAAGGCATACATAATCTGCAATACAGAAATATTGTCACACTCGGTTTATTATAAAGTGGTAGCAAACAAACGGGCGTCACAAAAAATAATCTATACAAAAGGGTGCAATATAGAAAAGTTTCTCGTTGAATTAGAAGAGCAGAATGAATGCCTCAGGCCAATCATGCAGGAGCGATAATTATTGGCGAAATATGGTCTTTTCAATAAAAAAGAATTTGCCTTTATCTATGAAACAATGTCACATTTTAAGCATATGGAGCGTCTAATAGATAGAAAGAAATGGTAGAATGAAAATTGGCTGATTGAAATTCTAATGATAAGGAGGGAGTAATGAGTCTTATTGATGAAGCAAAAAAGAAAGACCCTGATGCATTTGGGCAACTTGTGCAGGAAAACTTGCAAAAGATGTACCGGATTGCCATAAGTATACTTCAAAATGAGGAGGATGCTGCTGATGCCATTCAGGAAACCATGTTGAAATGTTGGCAGAAAATAAATCAGGTCCGGAATGAAGATTATTTTGAAACATGGTTAATTCGGATATTGATAAATCAATGTAAGGATATTTTGAAAGGCAGAAAAAGAACGGTATTGGTAGACGATATTCCGGAGGCTGCACAGGAAGACAACTATACCAACACAGAATGGAAGGCTGTTTTAAGAGGGTTGCATGAAAAGTACCGTATTGTGTTGGAACTGTATTACGTAGAAGGCTTTTCTACAAAAGAGATTGCGACAATGCTGCATATAACCGATGCAAGTGTACGGACCAGATTGGTGCGGGGACGAAAGCAGCTTGAGCAGATGTTTCAGGAAAGATAGGAGGCTCGTGTATGAAAATAGAGGATTATAAAAATATATGCGACAACGTTGAAGTTTCTGATACCTGTCTGGAAGGGTATCATGCGGCTATGGAACAGATACGTTCCGAAAATAAAAAAGAACGGAAACAACTTCTTAAATGGCAGGCATGGAGAAAAATATCCAAGGCAGCAATGTTCTGGGGAATATTATTGGTTGTCGGAGGCGGAGCAGTCCTGTCCGTGAGAGCATACGTGTCTCACAGACAAAAAATTCAGAATATGACAAATGATGAAATTGTGAATTTGTACGAAGATATATTTCAGTATGATAATAAACATATGTCCCGTGCCATGTCAGAGGCAGAAGAACAAAGATATGAAGAATTGGCGGATTTATACTGCATGGATATGGTCGAACCACAGGGAGAAGTAAAAGTGATAACTTCTCGGGAAGAGTATGAGGGAACCGGACTGGCATTTGCTATCGCAGACGGTATTTTATATTTGCCTGCGGATGAAATGACGGATGAGGAAATTCTTCAGATGGTTGAATTTAACCTATTAGAACAGTATGTGGATTATGAAGCATATGAAAAAGCAACCAATCCACTTGATTATCGATACCGATTAGAAAAAATGACAGGAGAGGAAGTGGAAGAATTCTATAAAACATATCATGCGGCAAATACAGAGACCTGCCTTATGAACAGGGAACTGTCTTTTGCCGAAATGGGTAGAAGAAAAGTTCTTAAAGAATTGTATAAAAAGGGATTGGAAGTGCCGGAACAGGGAATTCTAATAATAGGAAATGCAGGAGAGTATTCCGGCAGAGATGTGGCTTTCTGTAGGGATAACGGTACCGTTTATTTCCCGGAACAGGACATGAATGACGAACAGTTATTGGAATACATTGATTTTCAGATGAAAGCAGAGTACTGTGAGAAGCGGATAAGCGATGAAATAAGCAAAGGGGTAAGAGATACCTGGCCGATGGTAGAACATAAGGAACGGGAAAGGATTGTGACCTTAGATTACAGTTTGCCCGTAGAGGAAGAACTACTGGAACAACCTTGGCTTATAGCTTATGGAGAAATTTTGGAGAAGTATTATAAAAAGAATGAACAGCAGTATGAAAATCCGGAACGTTATTATGCCAATGTATGTTTTGTGTATTTGAATGATGATGAAATACCGGAATTGCTATTCAGCCATGGATGTACGGATATGGACTATGATGACCGCTGCAATACAAGGACCTATCTATATACCTATAAGAACGGTGAGGCGGTCTTGCTTTCACCCGGAAATCAAACTATGGATGATTTTTATGGGTATTCCAAACCGTTCAGCTATGTGGAGAGGAAAGGAATGGTTTATTGCGATTACTATGATATATATGGATTATCGGCTTACCATGAAGAAACCGGTATTATAGATAATGTGAAAGATAATATATCCAGAATGGATATTTGGAATTTGGATACCATGACGTGTAAATTTTCTAATGTGAATATCCGAATGCTGCATGCAGAGTATAACTATGAGAGGGAAGAATATTCCGATGCCAATTTCAGTTATGAGTATTACAGAAATGTTTCAAGTATTGTCAGAGACGAAAATACCGGTGAGGTGTTAGAGATTGTAGGAGAGAAGGTTAATCGTCAGACGTATGAGGTGGCAGAAAAGGAATTATGGAAAGGCGAAGCAGTTACTGTATTACAGGTGAAAGATTTCGATAAAATATACAGTGATGATAATTTGCTTGAATCTCTGGCAAGATGCTATAGTAAACAGAAATAATGAAGAACTTGAGCAACTTGAAAAATTACAAGGATATACAAATTTACGGTTGGCAGAGTAAAAATGAAAAAGGAACTTAAAATACTTGAGTTCCTTTTTCGTTTCCCCTTCCGGGTATTTTTGCTTCTCGTTGCAGGGCGTTTTCCTTTCTCAATCCTCAAATCTTACAAGTATATTAATCATCTGATAAGTGCCTGCGGCTGCTGTAACCTGATTACCGGAAACGGATACGTTACCGATGGGACGGGAAAGAAAATCACACAGGCAGGCTTCCTTTACCGGGCGGCAAAAGACAAGGGAGCAGGTGCTTTCTTTGCCGGCGTAGTTGGCGGCACGAATGAGCATGCCGTTGTTGCCGGAAGACATACAGGTAATATAAATACAATCTTTGGAAGTGAATGTGAAAGCACTTTCTTCCGGGATGAATTTACCGGAAGGAATGGTAAAACCGCGGTAGCCGCAGACAAAACAATCTTTTTGCCGTACCAGTTCGGCATTGCTTTCTCCGGCAAGCGGTAAAAGAGCGTAGTCCCATTCTAAAAGTCCGGGAAGTTCTCCGTCAGGTTCCCCGTCCGTGCCAACGGTTCTTGAGAAGCAGCGCATCAAAGTGATATCCATGCTGTTCGCAGCATCACCCGGACAGGAAATTTCATGAAGCCCGCCGCCGGAGATAAATGCCAGACCATGGGTATCATCCCGGAGAAATGCCAGATTTTCAAAAGCATATTCGGTAATGTCGGCTTCTTTCCAGTTGTAATGACTGTTGTCAAGCCCTACATTCCGTGAAAGAATCAGGTTGCATTGGTTGACACTGTATTGCGTGGTGCGAATGCCGGTCGGCAGGTGCAACTGCAGACGGTGGTCACGTACAGTGTTATTTACAACGGTATGGACACTTATTAACTTAGAGTCACGGGCAATGGTAAAATCGGATGTAATAATAAAGGGAACGTAGTGTTCACTTCGCTTGGAAAATCCTGCTTCGGTTACCTTTTCCTCCGGCAGAGTCCATTCATAACGTATCCGGAAAATACAGGATGCATAGCCGTCAAAGATTTTTTCGATGCTGACCCGGGCACCGGCGGAGGAGAGAACTCTGTCCTGTATGGGGCGGGTGTGGTACCAGCCATCTCCCGCTTCACAACAGTCTATAAAAGAATGGAGACCGGTATAGGTGTGACCGGTTTTTTTATCAGTCAGCGTAATCGTACCATCAGAACAGATAACAAAACGGATATATTCATTTTCACAGCTATCGGGTCCTGTGGAAAACCTGTCGGTAATACGGTAAGGCAGAGGACTCGGCTTAACGGTAAAGGTGGTAAAACCCATAGGACGGAGCACACCGCTCAGAGCAATACGGTGGGGATCCGCAAAACGTTTGTTGCCGCCGTATTGCCGTACCTGTCTGTTGCGGGCGGCACGAATAATATTGTAAGGGAGTTCCTGCCCACATTCATCATAGACAAGGAAGGTATTCCGTTGCTCATAACGGATATAAGGAAGCGCGGAAGTCTCAAATTCCGGTGCAAAATCAATGTCAAATTCCAAAAGTCCCCGGTATTCATAGGGGAGTGGATTGAATAACTTTACTTCTACACAGCCGTCCGACGTCAGGGCTGCCTGATAAGCTTTGCCACAGAACTGTTCAAAAAATTCATTGGCGGTACGTTTGGCTTTTTCAAAACGGGTCAGCATTTCCCTATGGACAGCATCAATGGAACATCCGCAGATACTGTCGTGCGCATGATTTTGCAAAAGCTGACTGTAGGCATAGTCCAGATAAGAAGTTATGGGAGAGGCGCCGGCCATGCTATCAATGGCAGAAATGGGCAGGGCATAGTGTTCTAACAGATTCTGACAGTCATCATTGGCACGCTTTAAGTCATAACGGGAAGAAAGCGTGTGGGGAATTACTTTATTGTGCATCACATTTGCCTGACCGTGAGCGGCAAGCTCTCCTTTTTTGACAGGACGGGTACCTTGGATGAGACCGGGAATTTCATCCAGCCGCACCTGCTCCACGGGGCAGTTAAAATGCCGGGACAGTGCATTCAGTATCTCGGGAGCAAACTCGTGGATGGTTTCATGGTCCATACCGTCCATCAGAATCACATAGGGAAGAGAAGTACGTGTACATTCACGTTCTACATACGCAATGGCGCGTGCTGTCATTTCTTCCATGTGGAAAGTGTAATCCGGTCTGAATTCACTCATGACCTCAAAATGGAAGGAACCGTAACCACAGGTCTCGGGAGCCTTAAAGGTAAGTACGCGGGAACCGTCCGGGGACACCCAGTCAAAGAAACACTCGATTTCACTGTCGTTGCAGCCACGGCTGATGAGGGCACTGTCAATGCCAAAACCGTTAAGAATCTGGGGAAGGTTGGCGATATGTCCGAATATATCACAGACATAACCGTTTTTTAAGGGCTTTGCACCGTATCCGGAAGCAATGCGGTGTCCGGCAAGCAGGTTTTGTATCAGACTTTCACCGGAGAGTAAAAATTCATCGGGCATGGTGTACCAGGGACCGATGATGATACGTCCGTCCCGAATCAGCTTTGTTAAGACTTCACGTTTTTCAGGGCGGATGGTGAGGTAATCTTCCAGCACACTTGTCTGTCCGTCCAGTGTGAAAATCTTAAATGCCGGATTGGTTTGCAGGGTATCGATGACCTTGTCGAGAACCGGTATCAGCATATAACGAAATTCATCCACGGTTTTATACCATTCCCTGTCCCAATGAGTGGATGCAAAATAAAAAATCTTTTCTACTTTCATACACACTTACCTCCGGTAGATTCCCTTTCTATGACATCGCATTCCAGCAGTACTTTGTCGTTAGTAACGGATTTTTTCTGAATATAACCGACAACAAGCTGCGCAGCCTGCCTGCCGATTTCCTTGGCACGTTGGAAAATACAGGTGGGGGAAAAGGGAAGAAAGTCTTGAAATTCTTCGTATTCGTCATCTAAAAATACAATTTTCAATTGATCCGGTACGGAAATACCGGTCATGGCAAGTGCACGGTATAAATTTAAACCGACTTTGCCGCCATAAGAAAGCAGTCCCTGCAGATCGGGATGCTCTTTCAGATATTTGCAGATGGTATTGACCTGGTTGGGGTCGTTTTTTCTAAGGAGAAGAACATTGTGGGATTTAATGTAGAGTTCATTTTCCGCATGGGCTTTTTCATATCCGTTGATACGTTGGGCAATACTGCTGGAATACTCGGGAGGCATGGTAATAAAGCCGATATTTTTGCAGCCCTTGTCGAACAATAGCTGCGCACCTTTTCTACCGATTTCCGTGTGGTCACTGGTGACGGAACTGATATCTAAATCCTGCAGGGTACGGTCAACGAAGACGACGGGAAATTTGTTCAATGCAAGCAGAAGCAGGTCTTTATTATAAGTAGCTCTGCTGTTGGGAAAAACGATAATGCCTTTGACACCCAATTCTACAATATGGCTGATAAGCTTGGATTCACTCAGGTCTTTCTGGGCTTCGCTTAAAAGGAGAAGGTGGTACCCCTGTTCTTTCAGATATTGTTTTGTGCCGGTTATCATATCGGCAATAAAGCGGCTTTCCAGATTGGGAAGCAGCATGCAGATAAAATCATTTGTTCTCAATTCTTTATTGGAAGCAATTTCCGGATTGATAAAAGAGCCTTTGCCATGTACACGATAAATATAACCTTCTTCCTGAAGCTCGGTAAGAGCCCGTTTTGCCGTAATGCGTGTCGTGGCAAATTTTAAGGCAAGCTGATTTTCGGATGGAAGCTGATAACGCGGTTCACTCTTATGCTCCTTGATAAGCCCCAATAAATAATCTTTAATTTCCTGATATAAAAATTTCCCCATATATTCTCATCCCTCCTATGAAAACACTTATGGAATACATGATGTATGGTTATGAAACACAACATGTGTGGTTGGTTGAATAACAACTTGTATAGAATGTATACTTTATGCTCCCAGTATACGAAAGAAATCGGACATTGTCAACAGAAAATACAGAGGAAAACGGCATAAAGTTCAGAAAAACGAGATAATAAAATCTGTAAAAACAAGCAAAATAAGAAAACATCACCAAGTAAAAAAGACACTGCAAAGCAAGAAAACTACACAATAATTGTGCATGGTGCAATAAAAATAAGACCCATAAAGGGAAAAAATATACAGAATATATCAAGTTTATCAAGATAATGATTTCGTTTTCCGGAAGATAATGGGGGTCTATTGACAAGACAAAAACGACATGATAATTTACTTGTAGACATTGATGAATAACTTGTTATGTTTTTGATAGGAGTGATGAGGAAATATGGATGAAAAAAAGCAGAAAAAAAGCAAAGCTGCACAAAAAAAGAGAAGAAAGGAATTGCTGATTAAGGGACTTGTCCTTTTCCAACTGGTGTTATTTACCGTATATTTCCTGTTTCCCTTTGTATGGATGTTGTCCGTATCCTTACAGACGGAAACAGAGATTATGACTTCCGTAGGTTTCTTAAATCAGTTGATACCGGATTCCTGGAGGTGGGAAAATTATCTGGATGTCTTTCGGACGATCCCCTTTGCCAGATATTTCTTAAACAGTGGTATCGTAACAGGATTGACAGTAATCGGCACACTGCTTTCTTCCTCCCTTGTGGCATATGCCTTTGCAAGACTTCGCTGGCCGGGACGGGATTTCTGTTACTCCCTGATGCTTGTGACAATGATTTTACCGTCCTTTATCCTGATGATTCCTACTTATAAGATGTACAGCAGCTTCGGAATGACCAACTCCTGGATTCCTTTAATTCTGCCGGCTTTCTTAGGAGGAGGCGCAGGAAATATCATTCTGATACAACAGTTTTACAAATCAATTCCCGGTGAAATATACGAAGCAGCTAAAATAGACGGCGCAGGGGAGGTGGGAATCTGGGCAAACATTATGATTCCGTTATCCAAACCGGTGCTGGCAACAGTGGCAGTATTCGCATTCCTGTTTTCCTGGAACGATTATCTGGGACCTCTGATTTATGTAAACGATCCGAATCTGACCACGGTGGCTTTAGGACTCCGGGCTTTCCAGACACAGACAAGTACAAACTGGGGACTTCTGATGGCAGGTTCCGTAATCTCCATTATTCCCAATATTGTGATTTTTGTGTTCTGCCAGAAATATTTCCTGGAAGGCATGAAAGCCGGTGCTGTCAAAGGCTGAGAAAAAGAAAAAAACAAGAGAAAAAAGGAGGATACCACTATGAAAAAGAAAAAGATGAGAAACAAAACAGTAAGTATTTTAATGGCAATGCTGCTCTGCGTCAGCTCTCTTACCGGATGCGGCTCCAAGAGCTCGGATAAAATGGACAAGGACGGAAATATTACATTGAATTTCTGGTCCATTTATCCGGAAGGTGATGCAAACTACGACTGGTTCCAGAAAATTATCGCAGAGTACGAAGAAGAACATACCAATGTAAAAATCAATTATGTGGGTATTTCTTTCTGGGATTATTTCACCAAGATTACTACGGCAATGACCGATCCGTCCGGCCCCGATATCTACATCCAGACAATCAAGGACAACGGCGACAGAGCAAGAGGCCAGGTATCCATGAACTTAACCCCGTTCTTTGATGATACTTTCAATGCCGGCACGGATTTCTTCTATGAAGAGGATGTGAAGCCCATGACCTATGAAGGAAATGTATATGGTGTGCCGTACGCACTGGACAACCGTGTTCTCTACTACAATATCGACATTGTGAACCAGTTAAAGGATACGACGGATGCCGACTGGACCGGTACCAAGGTGGGACAGAAAGCAGACACAACCATTACCGGAAAGCCGGTGGATCTGATCGATGCAGACGGTAATGTCCGTGCTCCCGAGACCTATGATGAACTGTTGGCATACCAGGAATTGCTGACGGTTACGGAATCCGGTAAAATCACACAGCTTGGTTTTGACGTCAACATCGGTAACTGCAAGATAGAAAATGTGGTATTTGCCAATGGCGGTGAGTTCTTTGACGCAGACGGAAATCCGATTGTAACGACCGACCCGGGTGTGAGAAAGGGCTTTGAAATCTGGCACGAACTGACACACACCCTGTCTTCTGCAAAAGTAAATGCCTTTGAGGATACCGCGGGAGACAATACAACCAACCTTTTCTGGTCCGGCCTTGTGGGACTTATGATTGCTACCAATGAAATTCCCTGGCAGAACGACGCACTGGGCGATGCCAAAATCAATTTAGGAGCAGCTCCGGTTCCTTATAACAATATCGAAGAAAACCATTACAACTTTACCGGCGGATTTTCCCTGGAAATCAGCAACCGCTTAAGCAAAGAAGATAAAGCGGTGCAGCAGGCGGCTTATGATTTTGTCAAATATCTGTGCAGCCCGGAAGTGCAGGAAGAAGTCCTTACCGTAACCTGCAACATGCCGGCAAACAAAACCGTATACGAAACTCTTCAGGCAAACACAACGGATCCCGTGAAGAAAGTGGTATTAAACGAGATGGATCACAGAAAGGCTTACGACTACATTTATGATGCACCCAACTGGTTTGGGGAAGTGCAGAAAGGTCTGACCGATTATGTGGCAGATAAGGATGACTTAGACGCAACACTGGAGAGAATTCAGAAAGCAATTTTACAGCTGAAGGCGACTTACTAATCAGAGATATAAGTAAGAAGGGATGCAAATGACACAGACAGAAACTCAAACGAAACCAAAGAAGAAAAAAATAAAACAGCATTATAACAAAAAAGAGGTGCTGATGGGATATCTTTTCGCTTCCCCCTGGATACTGGGATTTCTCCTCTTGCAGGCATTCCCACTGTTTTATTCCCTGTATCTTTCTTTTACCAATGCAACAACGACCTCTATGACGGTAAGCTTCCGGGGGCTTGACAATTATAAGGCGATACTCGGAGATCCGCTTTTCTGGAACAGTGTGGCCAACACTTTGAAGTTTGTACTTTTAAGCGTACCGTTAAATCTGCTGTTTGCTCTGTATCTGGCATTGCTTCTGCATGCCAAGGTACCCGGCAGAAAGCTGTTTCGGGCACTGTATTACATTCCTACGCTGGTAACCATTGTGGCTGTCGTATTTCTGTGGAAACAGCTGCTTGGTTCCACAGGCGTGGTTAATCAGCTGCTGGGAGTGTTTGGCATAGAAGGTCCTGACTGGTTCCATGATTACACATGGGCAACGCCCGGCCTGGCAATTATGGGCATGTGGAGTGTAGGAGGAACCGTGGTGATTTTCTTATCCTCCCTGACGGATGTCCCGACAGAACTGTATGAAGCCGTTTCCGTGGATGGAGGAAATGTATTTACGAAGTTTTTCCATGTCACACTGCCCGCCATTTCACCGATTTTGTTCTACAACCTGCTTACAGCGACTATAGCTGCATTCCAGATTTTCGTACAGCCGATGCTGATGACAGGCGGTGAGTACAATACCAACTATCTGGGTTACAACATTTACACGACGGCGTTTACGGTAGGCAGACAGGGATATGCTTCCGCAGTCTCCTGGCTCATGCTTGTCATAGTAGGTATTTTTGTAATCCTGATACAGCTTGCTCGTAAAAAATGGGCATTCTATAACGATTAATGAAATAAGAAAGGCAAGACCAATCCAAAACAAAGAAAAGGAGAAAAAGACTATGAAAACAACAAAAAAAAGATTGTCATTGTTCCTGGCACTGATGCTTACGGTAATCATGACACTGACCGGCTGTACAGCGGTACAGGTATCCGGCCAATTACAACTGAATAAGGACGGTTCTGGAGAAAGGACCATTGAGGGCCGGATTGCCAAAAACGATTATCAGGACGGCTACGGCAGCGCTTACTACTATCTGAAGCAGCATGGGGATGACCTGGCCGCTTACATAAAAGATGTCTATACCGAAAAGGTTCCGGGCAGTGAAGAATGGCTGACGGTAGCGGTAGATGACAGTGCAGATGACTGGGAAGTAGTCAAATTGACATTTGCATTCACTTCCTTTGAAGATTATACGGAAAAGCTGACATCCTTAGTCTATGACGAAACGGCAGCCGCTTCCTTTGCCACTCCTTCTTTCGGACAGGATGATGCCGGCAATATTACCTATAGCGAATCCACCGGTGTGATGACAGCAATTTTCAAGAGTTTACAGACGACTCTGATGGCAGATGACGCCATGTTTGATATTAACTGTACCAAAGACGGTACGGCATTAAATGACGGTTCCGCAGATCTGCAGTCTCTGACTGACAGCGGTGTAGAACTCATGAAACCCGAAAACGGCATGGTTATGACGATTTCCGTTGACGGCGGGGAAGAAACAGCCATGGCAGAAGCAAACGGCACCTACACATTCGGAGCAGCAGGAGACAAAGAACCTGCCGAAACTACCTGCGTATTATATTATACCTTTGACGATACCCTGGCAAACTCCGGTACAGAGGCCGACAATGACCTTGTATTCGGTACCGGTTCTACCGGAGACGGCCCGGTTTACGAAGACGGCCTCGACGGAAAGGCAATCAAATTTGACGGTGCTACCTATCTGGCATCTCCCAATAAAGATTTCAATTACGAAGAAATGACCATCAGCTTTGATTATCGTATGGACGCATATACCCAGACAGACTCCGGCGCCAACATGGTAATTGTACCGGCAGGCTTAGGTGCTCTGGGCGCAGGCGTGATTGATGTGGAATTTATCAAAGAAGCAGATGCAGAAGGGGTACAGCTTCTTGGCAAGATGAACAGCGCCGACTGGCAGACCCAGGACAAGCTGTTCTCCGAAGGCTATCTGTTAGAGGCTCACATGGGTGAATGGCACAACTACACTCTGGTATATCAGAACGAATACGATGACAGCGGAGAGATCAACGATTCCTATGTTTACATGTATATCGACGGAAAACTTGCCACCAGATCCCGACTGGCCGTAGCGGCAGGTCTTACCTACAGTCTTGGTTTATATGACAATACCGCAGAAAATGCAAACGGCGGTTTCAATGTAGGCGGTTATTACGAAGCAGAAACCGTAAAACGAGGCTGTACCGGTGCCTTGGATAACTTAAGAGTCTTTAACGGCGCTCTGAGTGAAGAAGAAGTCAACACTCTCTGCTACGTAAACAAGGTAGACAAAGAATACGATCCTGCGGCAGTGGATACTCCGGATACCACAGGCGAAACAGAGGAAAGCACCGCACAGACCCCTGCAACAGAGGAAGCAAATACGACAGAAAGCGGCAGCAACACCGCAGTAGTGGTAGTAGTGGTGGTTGTTATTGTGGTAGCAGCGGCAGTCATAGTTGTCCTGGTATCCAAGAAAAAGAAAACGAAGAAATAACAGCACAAAGAAATCATAAGAGGGCAGATATGAGCATTCTTAAAAAAGGAATTCTTACTGCGGCAGCGATACTTTCCTTAGTATCGCTCGCCGCGTGCGGAACGGAAACGGTGTCCGGGAACGGAACAAATGAGACAGAAAAAACAGAAGAGGTGGGAACTATGCTGACCTTAACGGCAATGGATGAAAGTATGCAGACAATTGTCAATGATGCGGGCATGAACGGAACCGGCGGAAGAATACATCTGCATTCCAACCGGCCGGAGGATATGTACAAAGGAAGCGACAACCGCTTCGTGTTTGACATCGGACATATAGAAAAAATAGGAGAGCTTTATATCTGGAATTACAATGCCTCAGAAGATACGGTAAGCGGGGTAAAGGAAGTGACCATCAGCATTTCCGAGGATAACCGGACATGGACGGAAGTGGAGACCTGCACGCTGGCACAGGCAGACGGGCAAGACGGGAGCTATGCAACGAACAAAGAAGACAGCACCCCCGTAGATTTTCACGGAATCAGTGCCAGATATATCTGTCTGGAGGCAAAGAGCAATTACGGCGGTGACGGTTACGGCCTGAGTGAATTACGGCTGTTCCGCTATAAGCAGCCCATTATCGTGGGGGAAAGTATTTCCTGTTCCCCGCTGGAGCGCTATATCAACAACAAATGGTCAGCAACGCCGGAGGATTACAATTTCGTAAACGGAACCGGATTAAGCGACTTCCGTTCCGCAGAAGCGGTACATGACAATCTCCCTGCGCATATGTTTGCCCAGGAGGCGAAAGCATTTGAATTTACCGTTGATTTACAGGGAGAATATCCGGTATCCAGACTGGCTATCTGGAATTACAACGATCCTGAGCATCTGGACTACGGATTAAAAGAATTTCGCCTGAAGGTTTCCGATGATTATGCGACCTGGAAAACCATTGGCACCTATACATTGCCACAGGCCGACGGCAGTGACAAACTTGCGGCATCCCTTGTGATTGACTTGGAGGAAAGTGTACAGGCACATTACATACAGTTGGAAATCCTCAGCAATTACGGTGGCGAAAAAGTGGGGTTAAGTGAAGTCAGTGTATTCCTGGGAAGCGGCTGGTACTGTGATGAAGTGTCGGATTACACGGCGCTGTTTTCCCGTTACGAGGGCTGGGCAGGAGCGGACGGTATCTATTCCGTAAACCTGGACGGTAAAGATTATGATTATGACAGCGATGCTTCCGAAGAGAAAACCTTTTTTGTATTCAGCGATACCATCGTATCCGATGTGGACCCGGTAACCAAGATACGCAGCAATTTCTACATGCCGAACAACACCAGCGCACTGCTTACCGGAAAAGCGGCCGACTGTAAAAAGATTACATTCCGGTGGCCGGGAAAGGAAGAGGCAACGGCGGGAATTGTGCCGGATCCTGTGACACCGGCAACCAAACCGGGTAAGAGCATTTATTACTGGCTTGGGGATACCTTTGTTATAGGAGAACACCTTTATGTGTACTGTCTCCGTATCGATTCGGTAAATACGGCATTTGGATTTGAACAGATTGGCGTAGACCTGGCAAGATACGATATTGTGGACGGGGAAGTGGATTATGATTCCCTGAAACTTGTTAATGACGGAGACATGCGTTTGTGCGATGTTTCCGACAGTAGCACCAAGTGGTACTTAGGCGGAGCGGTATACCAGAGCACGGAGGATGCGGGGGTCATGGACCCTGACGGATTTGTCTATGTGTATGGCTACCAGGATGTCTTAAACGTAGGAAGAGTGCTGATTGTTTCCCGGGTAAAGCCGGAAGATGTGGAAGATTTTTCCAAATATGAATACCTGGATGAAAACGGTAACTGGGTAACGGATACTCCGAAGCTCTTTAAGGCACTGGCGGACGATGTGGCACCGGAATGCAGTGTGACACAGATTCAGAGCGGAGAAAATAAGGGAAAGTTCCTTTTTGTGAATACCCATGTTACCAATACACCGACCATTAAGGCGTCTGTTTCCGAAGCACCCTATGAGGTGTTTGAAAATAAAACCACCGTTTATTCCCATGATACCTGTCTTACGACACTTGGGACGGGAAACAACAGCTACAACGCAAAGGCGCATCCGGTACTGTCCACGGCGGACGAAATTATTATTTCCTATAACGTGAACGGAGATGATGCTTTTGAGTATGCAGACATTTACAGACCGAGATTCTTACGTCTGGCCATGGTGGCAGAACACTGACAGGAGGGCGTATGAACAGTAAAGATGTGGATGCATGGGTTGCCTCCATCCGGAAGGAGGGGCAGCGTTCATGCTGTTATGAAACGCAGTATATCAATCCTTTTAAGCCAAGCCTTCATATTTTCCAGTCTGTGAAAGCGGATTATTTTGTGAAAATAGAAAGCGACGGTTACGATCCGTTTTATTGTTACTTTCAGCCATGCATGCACAGTCCGGCGCCTCTTGTGGTACATACTCCCGGATATGGCGGAGAGATGAGCATGCACCCGGAGCTTGCCCAGTACTTTAACGTGCTGCATATTAATCCGCTGGGTTATACCACACCGGAGGGCAAGGATGTAAGCAAGATGACCATGGATGCCGGTGTGGACATGTGGGGAGAGGTGTATCCCGATACTCTGAAAAGCGGCGGCACCAAAGGATATTACACCTGGCTTGTAAACTGTGTCATGGCGGTGGAATGGGCATTCAGACAGGAGTGTGTACTTCCGGGCAGGGTTTCTTTTTTCGGAACCAGCCAGGGAGGAGGAGCAGCTCTGCTTCTCGGCTCTGTTTTCAATGATATTACCCGGGCAACGGCAAGTGACGAGCCGTTTCTTACTAATATTGAGATGGCGGCAGGCAGGGGTGCTTACGGGTTGGGAGCGTCTCTTTATAAAGATACGCCGAAAGAAACGGTGGAGCGTGGAAAATACCTGATTGATACGGTGCATCATCTTCATCGGTACTGCTTCCCGATTTTACTGACAAGCGGCGGCAGGGATGAAAACTGTCCGCCGGAAACGATAGAAAATCTTTTTTTACAGCTTAAAGGAACAAAATCTTACACTCATTTTTCACATCTGGATCATGGGTATAACAGAGAATTTATACAGTTGGTAAAGGCGTGGTTTATGATTTACGCTTAAAAAGGAGTCATATGGATGCAATAGGAATCGACATCGGCGGTATGTCCGCCAAGATTGGACTGATACGACAGGAAAAAGTTCTTATACGGGAAACCATCCCCACAGACAGCAATCTTTTGTATGAACCGTTTGTACGGGATGTCTGTGCATGCATCGGCAGGCTGCGGCAGCAGGGAAAAGTGGAAAAAATCGGAATCAGTTCCTGCGGGTTGATTGACAGCACACGCGGTACAATTTTATATTCCAATAACATCAGGTGGGAAAATAAGAAAATGGCACCTGACATTGCCGAAATCACGGGACTGCCGGTACACATTGCTAATGATGCCAAATGTGCGGCACTGGCGGAAGCTGTGTACGGAGCGGGAAGCCCCTATGAAAGAATGGGAATGATTACCTTGGGAACCGGTGTCGGAGGAGGATTTATCTGCCATAAAAAGTTAGAAGGCGGCAGCCCTTACAGCGATGCCGACGGCATTTTCGGTCATATGACGGTGGAAAACAAAGGCAGACAGTGCACCTGCGGCCGACGCGGGTGCCTGGAGGCCTATGCATCCGCCACAGCAATTGTGAAGCGTTATACGGAAACAACAGGCGAAACACTTACGGCAAAGGAAATCTTTGAACGGGCAGGGGAAGGCCGCAGGGAAGCGGTGGAAACCATAGAAGAATTCCGTTATTATCTGGCGGAAGGTCTGACAAATCTGGTCAATATCTTACGCCCGGAAGTAATTGTCATAGGCGGCGGTGTGGCACATTCGGCGGATCTTTTTCTGCCGTATGTAAATGAATATGTCAATAACCATGCATATGGTACATATATTCTGCCTGTGAAAATTGTGGCAGCAAAATTAGGAAACGATGCGGGCATGATAGGCGCCGCTTTATTATAGAAAAGACAGGAGGCAGGAAAATGGTTCAGGTTTATGGAAATTATGATAAGTATCCGGCAAAGGAAATTAAAGGATTTACAGCCGTTTCCGGTTATGACGCGATTGTAGAGGAATTAAAGAAGGCAGTCTCCGGAAAAGGCAGACAGGTCATTGTACTGGAAACCTATACGGAGGTGGACCAGGCAGAAATCCTGCAGGGTCTTACCGGCCTCGGAGCAACGGTATTCTGCGCGGAAGACTGTACCATCAGCGACAGAGCTTATCAGGACTATATCCGGCAGTATGTAACGGATGACCGGGTATTCGGTATTATGAACACCTTAAATATCAAAGATTTTTATATGAAGGAAAAAATGGATCTGATGCGGAAGAGGATTGCGGAAACGGACGGCGTCATTCTGGTATACGGCGTAGGCGCCTCCTTAGTCTGCGAAGGGGATATTCTCGTATATGCAGATTTAGCAAGATGGGAAATCCAGTGCCGTTTTGCAAAGGGACTGCCCAACTGGAAAACCCATAATTCCGGGGCTCCGAAGCTTGCCAAGTTTAAGCAGGGATTTTTCGTGGAGTGGAGAATGGCGGACCGCCTGAAGAAAAAATTATTTTCCAGGATAGATTTTCTGTTGGATACCAACGTAAAGGACCAGCCGAAGATGGTAAGCGGTGACGGCTTCCGGGCAGGACTGGAAACATTCAGCAGCGAGCCGTTCCGTCTGGTTCCCTATTTCGCACCGGAAGTCTGGGGCGGGCAGTGGATGAAGGAAATCTGTGACCTCGACAGAAAGAGTCCCAATTACGCATGGGCTTTTGACGGCGTGCCGGAAGAAAACAGCATTTATATGCAGTTTGGGGATGTGCGTGTGGAAGTGCCGTCCATTGACGTGGTATTTACACATCCGGTAGCACTTTTGGGAAACCGTGTCCATGCCAGATTTGGTACGGAGTTCCCCATCCGTTTTGACTTCCTGGACACCATGGACGGTCAGAATCTGTCCTTGCAGGTACACCCGCTGACGGAGTACATTCAGGAAACGTTCGGGATGCATTACACCCAGGACGAAAGCTATTATATTCTGGATGCCGAGGAGGACAGCGTGGTATATCTTGGTCTGAAAGAAGGCATTCAGAAAGACGAAATGTTAAACGACTTAAAGGCTGCCCAGCGGGGCGAGATTGTCTTTGATGCGGAAAAATATGTCAATACCTGGCCGGTAAAGAAGCACGATCATTTACTGATTCCTGCCGGAACCGTACACTGCAGCGGCAAAAATACCATGGTGCTGGAAATCAGCGCGACACCGTATATATTCACCTTTAAGCTTTGGGACTGGGGACGTGTGGGCCTGGACGGTCTTCCAAGACCGGTACATATTGCACACGGCGAACAAAACATTCAATGGGACCGTACCACAGGCTGGGTAAAAGAAAACCTGATAAATCCCTGGGAAACCCTGGAAGAAGAGGAAGGAAGGACCGTGGTAAGAACCGGTCTGCATGAGAGGGAATTTATTGAAACCAGAGTGTATACCTTAACGAAACCGTGTGAGCTGGAATGTGAAGGCAGTGTCAGCACCTGCAATGTGGTAGGCGGAAAAGGCGCTGTTATTGAGAGTACGGACGGCTCTTTTGCACCGTATGAAGTACATTATGCAGAAACCTTTATCATTCCCGCAAGTGTGAAAAAGTTTGTGATGCGGCCGTTAGACGGGGAAACAAAAATTTTGCGTGCAACAATAAGAGGCTAACAGGCAGGGAGGTAAGAATATGTCAACCATAAAAGAAATCTGGTGTATGCCCCATAGCCATCTGGATGTGGGCTATACCCATCCGCAGCCGCTTTTACTGGAACTGCAGTCCGAATATATTGACCAGGCCATTGATATCTGTCTTAGGACTGCTGACTACCCGGAGGAGTCCCGGTTCTGCTGGACCATAGAAGCCAATTATGTATTGAAGCGATGGATGGAAACGGCCGAGCCGGAGCGAATCAGCCTGCTGAAAGAGCTGATCCGTGAGAAACGTATCTGCGTGACAGCATTTCCCATGCATACCACACCGGGATGCGACTTAAATGAAATGGTGCATATGGTAGCCGGTTTGGATGCATTGCGGGAAGAAACCGGCGCCGATATCAAAGTGGCGATTAACCACGACGTCAACGGAGAACCCTGGACACTGGGGCAGGTGATGTTAGACAGCGGTGTGGACTTTTATCTGACCGGAATCAACATCCACTTCGGCGGAATTCCTTTTGCCCGCCCGGCTTCCTTCTTATGGGAACAGTCCGACGGCAGGAAGCTGCGCAGTTTTATAGGCGAGCATTATTCCCTGTTCAGTCAGTTTATGTTTACCCAGGAGCATTCCACGGAAAGAATGCAGGAAGGGGTCGAGGAATATGTGACCCGCCTTACGAAAAACGGCTATCAGAAAGATTTTGCGTTCCTGACGGCAACCAATCCGCCTCTTTACGACAATAACTGTCCGGACTTAGAACTGCCGGATCTGATAAGAAAGTATAATGAAGAAGGACATGAGCAGAAAATCCGTATTGTGACGGCAGATATGCTGCGTGAAAAAATTATGCAGGAAGCGGAAGAGTCTCTGCCTGTGCATCGCGGAGACTGGACGGATTATTGGAATTTCGGCAGCGCCAGCACGGCACGGGAAACAAGAGTGAGCCGTCTTGCAAAACAGGCTTTGCAGGAAGCGGAGGTTATCGAGTGCTTCAATGGGGAAACAAAACCCCAGTACCGGAGGGTAAAAGAGGAAGCGTACAGGAATTCTTTACTTTTTGACGAGCATACTTGGGGGGCTTCCCAGTCCGTGAAGGAACCGGACTCTCCGGAAACGTATTCCCAGCTTGTCCACAAGGTGGAGATGGCTTACAAAGCAGCGGATCTGGCAGGCTATGCACTGAGTCACCAGATGGAAAAACTGTGTGACAATCCGCATCAGAGCAATGGACTGGAAGGCATTGTGGTGGTCAATGCTTCCGATAGCGTACAGACTACGGAAGTGACATATCCTGAGAGTTACGGAGAAGATTTCAGACAGTTGAGCGCACTGCGGTCAAAATCCTATGTGCCGTATCTCAATAACAGTGAAGAGATGCTAAGCGGAGAACTCCTTACCCTGCAGCCGTTCAGCTACCGTGTACTGCCGTTTGAAGAACTTAAGGAACGGAAAAAAGAAAGTGATGACAAAGCACAGGCTTATAGTGTGGAAAATGACGGCATTAAGACGCCGTATTACGAGGTCGGAATAGATGAAAAAGGAGGTATCCGCCGGCTGACGACCCTGCAGACCGGGCAGCAGATTCTCAATGAAGAGAGTGAGTATGGTTTGTTTGACCCGGTACGGGAAACCATTGATGAGACGAAAAATCCCGCTGTGCGCGCCACCCTGTTTCCAAGAGATGTAGAACTTGGAAACAGAAGCATCAGCCAGTGGAATCATGACTGGAAGAGCCTGCATACAGCGGCGGTCTGCACGGACCGGAAGATTTTGCGTGAACAATACCGGGTGACACTGGTGCGCGAGCTGACACTTCCCGGTACGGAAAAAATGGAACAGAAGATTACCTTTTATACCTATAAGCCGGAGATAAACATGACGGTGAAATTTATAAAGCAGCCGGTTTATGAGCCCGAGTCCTTATACTTTACAGTTCCGCTGAAGATGAAGGAAGGCTGGGAATGCAGCTACGACACAGCGGGAGAGATTGTCAGACTGGATGAGGAACAGATGGGAAATGTCTGCCGTGACTGGGTAACGGTGGACAGCGGAATCAGCATACACGAACCGGGATGCTGTGTAAGCCTGTTCTGCCCCGATGCTCCGATGGTACAGCCGGGAGGATTTTTCTTCGGACGGGAAAGCCATCGGATCGCGAGGAAAGAAAATCCGCTTCTCCTTGCCTGGACACTGAATAATTATTGGGATACCAATTTCATGGCAAACCAGTCCGGAAGGATGGAATTTTCCTATCAGCTTACCTGTTCGGACCGTTTCGAGGCAAAGGTATTTTTAGAGGAAGGAATTCGGAGTAAGAAACCCTGCCTCATAGGCGCTGCCGTTTCGGCACAGGCGAAAGAAGAAGCCTTTCTTTCTGCCACAGGGGAAACGAAAGTACTGCATGTCTACCCGGCAGCAGAGAAGGATGCCATGAATGTGCTTTTGAAAAATCCGTGTGACCGTGAAGATACCTGCACACTGGAATTTCCTCTCTTTGAGATTGCAGAAGCAGAGATTGTTACGCCGCAGGAAAAGACCATAGAGACGGTCGGTACGGAGAACCACCGCGTATGCGTGAAGGTGCCGGCCCGCAGCTTTAAGCTGGTACGGATAAAAAAGAAATGAAGACAGGAAGTTTTGATAACAAATAAAGAAATATGCGGTTTTACAGCCCCCTGAGAGTGAAAACTCCCCGGGGGCTTTGCTATTCTTACATAAAAGGAAACAGCAGATTAGCTGTTAAGATAGGAGAATAGCAAACTATGACAAAAGAATATGCATACATAAGGGTATCCAGTCAGGAACAGAATGAAGAGCGGCAGATGATTGCTATGAGAGAACTTCATGTGCCGGAAGACAATATTTTTATGGATAAGCAATCGGGGAAGGATTTTAACCGGCCGATGTACAGAGCCCTGCTTTCTGAGTTAAAGGAGGGGGATTTACTGTACATTCTGATGGCAAAATTGATGAAGAAGCAAAGGAACATGTTGTAGGGATGGGGGCGGCGGTGCGTCCTGCTCTGTGGATAGAGATTAAACCTTGGAATGCTTGGGATGATGAAGATGCTGAATGATAAAGTTTTACCGGTCAGATCAAGCGAGAAGTGATTTTTCCGTGGTAAGTGCTGGACAGAAAAATATTAGCGGAGGCATAAATGTACGAGGAACTAAAGAAAGTAGGTCAGGATGGCTATTTCCTATACCTTCGCTATCGGCATGGCTTATATCCTTCATTTGTATTTTGATTTAACATTTTGTCAATATACTTATCAACGGAATGCTGAAAAATGAAATAAAAATGTTATAATAAATGTGTTACCGCCCCGAAACTGGAAACAGAAAGGGGTGTAATAGCTTATTACATATGCAAATGGTTAGATGGGGACGAGCAGTCGGTAGTTAGCCTGGGAGTGGTTCACCCTGACGAACAAGAAACCCCAGAGAGTTGCCCTTCTCTGGGGTTTCGTTTTTGTGTCGACTATGGACACTGGTATCCTTTTGCCTATTCACAACATATCATATTTTGCGGGTGGCTCCAAGAAAGTTTTGGAAAATGTTTCAAGAAGCATTTTCTTTCGGAACGCAAACTTTGAAAATATGCAATGACACACATAGGCAGAAATGGTACAATAATGCATAAGAACAGATAGGGAACGTAGAAATAGAATTGTTGCGTACGGAGGGACCGTTTTGTTTCATGTTATAGATGAACATTTTTTCATGCCGTTGGCATCGCCGAACAGGGTGGTATATTGGGAATGTATCTGCAAGCTGTTTTCTGTTATGGATCACCAGCTTTCTTTTGGTGTAGACCGGGATGTTTTAGTGGAGGAGCTGCAGTACTACTTTGAACAGACACAGGCGGCGGAGCTTTCGGAGGAGGAAATAGAGGGGAAGTCCGCAAGGGATAAAGCAAACTGGATGCTCCGGAAGCTGGAAAGCTATGGCTGGATTGACATCGAAACGGACAAAAGCTACATACAGAGGGTCAATTTCAAGGAATATGCAGTTAAAATCATTAAAACCCTGATAGAAATAGCAGAAGGAAAACAGATTGAATACCAGGGCTATATTTACACCATATACAGTCTTGTGCGCAGCAATACCGATAACCCGGGGATTGTGCTTTTATCCGTTGTAGAAAATACGGACATGCTGATAACCGGACTGAAAAATTTAAGCTCCGGAATCAAGCATTACATAGATGAACTGACCCGTTACAAAACGCCAGCGGAAATTATGAATGTACTTTTCAACGACTACATAGAAAATATTGTGGACAAAGCCTACCATAGACTGCTCACTTCGGACAATGTCTCTAAGTTTCGACCGGAGATTATTGAACGGTTAGAGAGTAAAAGCAGGAGCAGGTCCTATGTGGAAAAGGCAAGTGCGGAGCTGGCGGGCATCCGGGAAACTTCGAAAGAAGAGGCAGAGGATCTGGTTTACCATTACATTCATCAGGTGATAGATGCTTTTCAGAACATGGATGAAATACTTTCGGAAATAAACTGTAAAAATAACCAGTACCAAAGAGCAGCTATCAATCGTGCCAAATTTTACCTGATTGGAGGAGAGGACGTCAGAGGACAGATTAAGGAAATCCTCTCAGTAATGAATGAAGAAATTAACCGGGAAAATATGGATCTGGGCGGTATTTACCGGTTGGAATTTATGGATGAATTAATCAGGATTTACAGCTCGGCGGTACTGGATGAGAAATCTTTTTATACACCCATAGAGGGAAAGAAAACATTTGAGCCGGGAACGATGCAGCAGGAGGAACCGGATGAGGAGCTTCGAAATGAAAAGATGAGGCATATGCTTGAAAAGCTGGCTCGTGTTTTAAATCCGGAAAAAATAGATGGGTATGTGACAAAACATCTGGGCGACAGAAAAGCAATGCAGGCATCGGAGCTTCCTTTACAAAATACGGACGATTTCGTAAAGATGATATATGTGCGGCTCTACGGTCAGAGGAAAAATATGCAATACACGGTTTCCGTGCAAAATACCGTACAAAAGAACGGTTATCAGTTTACAGATTTTACCATACAGAGAAAGGGGAATAAGTAGAATGGATATATTAGAGGGAATGCTGCAGCGTGATAAAGATAATTTCTCACGGGTATGCAACCGGCTGCTCAGTTCATGCTTTCTCTGCAAAAGGAACGAAACCACCAAGGCAGATTATTATTTTGTGATAAAGTATAGGGAACAATTTTCCCAATGCTTATCTTTGCTTGGATATCGCCTGGAAGTCAATGAGGAATATGGCGTTATACAACTGACCAATCCGCAGAATTATAATCGTTACAACATGAAGCTTTTTGAATCTATTCTTTTACTGATACTCAGAATTCTCTATGATGAAAAGAAAAGGGAATTGTCGGTTTCGGATGAAGTGATTGTCAATGTGGGTGATATACATGAGAAATTCTTAAGCCTGAAAATCCGGGAAAAGATGATTGATAAAACTACCTTCCGCAATGCCATTAGTACTTTGAAACGATTTCAGATTTTGGAAACGCTGGATGCAAATCTTACGGATGAAGACTCCCGTATTATTATTTTTGATTCCATTCTGATGGCAGTCCGGGTAGAAGATATCAAGACCGCTTATGAAAAATTAGAGATTTACAGAAAAGGAGGAAGCACCGGTGAAGAAGCTGACGAGGTTGAAACTGATTAACTGGCATCGATTTACGAACACAACCATTGATTTTGAAACATCTACGCTGATTTCCGGTGAAAACGGTGCCGGCAAGTCTACTCTTCTGGATGCCATCCAGTTTGTTATCATCTGTTCTACAAACTATTTCAATAAGGCCGCACATGAAAACGGAAAAAGAAAACTCACGGGATACATCCGGTGCAAGACAGGAAGGGAAAATAAACCTTACGAGCGGACCGGCGAAATCAGTGCGCATGTGGCTTTGGAATTTTATGAGGAAAAACGGGATAAGTATTTTGTTATCGGTGCTGTAGTGGATTCTGCTTCGGAAGGACAGGAGAAGACAGCAAGATATCTGATGGATGGTGTGCGCCTTGAGGACGATTTTTTCTTTCAAGGGAGAACACCAAAGTCGATAAACCAGTTCCGGACAACCAATGCAAAAAAAATCAGACAATGGTGTACCACCGACAAAGAAGCCCGTTCCATGATGAAAAACCGGTTCGGACGAATTGAGGATAAATTTTTCCGCTTAATACCTAAGGCACTGGCATTCCGGCCTATTGACGATATCAAGGATTTTGTCTATTCCTATGTACTGGATGAGAAGGCTGTTAATATCGATGTGCTGCGGGAAAATGTGCGGACTTACCAGGATTTACAACGGACACTGGAAAATGTGAAGGTCCGCATCGGCAGACTGGAAAACATTAACACCTTGCATGACCAGGCGATGGATGGACTGCAGAAAGACAGACAATACGAATATTATCTTGCAAGGGCAGAGGCCGATTTGGTACAGGAAAATATAGGAAGAATGCAGTCTGAGATACAGTCTGATATGCTGCGGCTGGAGGAATTGAACGGACAGATCCGGACAGTGAAGGAGGAGCAGACAGAAAAACAGCAGATCAGGGATGATTTGCGGGCAGAGCTTGCCACAGATAAAGATTTTTTGGCTAAGGATGAACAGGAGAAAAAGCTGCAAATACTGGAAAACAGGAAATCAGACATGCTGAAAGAACGCGACACATTGCAAAAGAGCATGGATGTGGCAAAAGAGCAGCTGAAGAAACTGTTGAAGGTTAAGGATACAGATGACTGCATAAGGCTTTATTATGAAAATCTTTGCACGCCGGATAAGGATTTTCGGCTCACGGAAACGAAGGAAAATCTGTTTCGCGTTATTTCCTATAAGAATGAAATGCGTAACCGGGTGTTGCAGAAAAAAGCAGAAGTGCAGGCCAAAGAAGCGGCTGTTTCCGGAGAAAAGCAGGAGCTTGACAGGAAAATTGAACTGCTTATGAAGAAAAAACTGTCTTACACAGACGACGTTGAGAGGGTAAGAACGTCCATTAAAGAAGAATTCCAACGGATCGGCCGTACACCGGAGCCCCGCGTTCTGTGTGAACTGCTGGAAATAACAGATGATACCTGGAGAAATGCGGTAGAGGGCTACCTGAATACCCAGAGGTTTTATATTCTGGTAGAGCCGGAGAATTTTGATATTGCTCTTGGTATTTATGACAGATTGCGGAAAGAGAGAAAAGCCTATGGTGTGGGTCTTATCAATACGCAGAATTTAGAAGAATTTGATACGGCGCCGCAAGGCTCACTGGCAACTGTGGTTTCTTCAAAGAACAAATATGCTAAGCGTTATATCAATATGATACTGGGCAAGGTACATATGTGTGACCATTACCGGGAACTGAAAAAATATAAGACATCCATAACCAGAGAGTGCATGAAGTATCAGAACAATGTGGCAAGTGCAATCAAACCCGCTGTTTTTGAAACACCCTATATTGGACAAAGTGCACTGAAGGTGCAGTTGGAACAGGCAAAGCAAAAACGGGAAGAAATTAAGAAACAGCTTGAAGAAATGCAGGAAAGAATAGAACAGCTTGCTTTTGTCCTGGAACCTTTAAGTACGGAGCAGGATACGGATATCAAATACCGGATAGATGTGATTGGCGACTTGCGGCAAATTTCGGTGGAAATCCGGAAGTGTAAGGATAATATTGCAACACTGGAAAAAAATTCCAATATGATTATGAAGCAGGTGCAGCTGTCCACACAGGAAAAAATGTTGGAAGAGATAGCTGTCAGCTTGAACAATCAGAACAGGGCTGCCGGTAAGATAGAAGAAAGAATTAGTCTGACAAAGCAGCGTGTGGCGGATGAAAAGGTAAATCATGCGGAAAAGGCTGTTTTGTTTGAACAGATTGGAGACAGAGCAGGGGATAGTCTGCCCATATGGAAACAGGAGTATGAGAAACAGACCGTGGACAAGTCCTTCACACAGTTTAAGGACAATTATCTGCGGAGAAGAAAGGCTAACCAGACTTTAGTGGACAGGTCTGTCGATGCGATGAAGGGAGCCATGAATGGGTATAAAACGGCACATGATTTTGGCGCTCCTGCCGCTATGGAGGGGTATCCCGATTTTGAAGCGGAGTACCTGAAACTGAAAAATTCAGAGCTGCTGCAGTATGAAGATAAAGTAGAAACGGCAAGAAGCGCTGCGGAAGAGGAATTTAGGGAGCAGTTTTTGTCCAAACTTCAGGAAAATATGAAAACGGCACAGACAGAATTCAAGGAGCTGAATACAGCATTAAACGATATTGCCTTCAGCAATGAAAAATACGAATTTATGTATATGCCGAGTAAAAAGTACCGTCAGTATTATGAAATGATTATGGACGATTTTAATGCCATGCAGGGGGAGTCCATTTTCAGCGGTATGTTCCATGAAAACCACAAAGCCGTTATTGAGGAATTGTTTGAGCGGCTGGCAATAGATAATGATAACAGTGCAAAGGCACTGGATGAGTTTACCGATTACCGGACCTATATGGATTACGATATACGGATTATTCACAGTGACGGAAATTATTCCTTATATTCTAAGGTATGTGAGGAAAAGAGCGGAGGCGAAACACAGACTCCCTTCTATGTGACGGTTGCGGCTTCTTTTGTACAGCTTTATAAGAATAATATCGGTGGTGAGGCCATCGGTCTTGTGCTTTTTGATGAGGCATTTAACAATATGGATGATGAAAGAATCGGCGGGGTTCTGGAATTTTTAAGGCGTCTTCCGTTGCAGATACTGATTGCGGCTCCACCCGATAAAATACAGTATATCAGTCCCTTTGTGGAAGAAACATTGCTTGTTATGACGGATGAAAAGGTAAGCTTTGCAGAGAGGTATATAAATGGCGCAGTATGACCGGTTTGTACTAAATCGTTTGCTGGATACCTATGAAAACAGTCTGTTGTCTGTAGGAGAGAACAAACGGACCGTACAGATAGAATTTCGTTTTACCCAGACATCTATTGCTGCCTACTTTGATGTAAGCTCCACTGAATATGAGAAAATCCATATTCTGATGAAGGAGCTGGAGGATAGGAAGCTGCTGAAGATAATCTGGAAGGATAATAAGGAAGATTTTGTGATTCAGAAGGTCCGGCTGCAGACGGAGCATTTAGCGGAAGCATACCGGTATGTGGGAAGAAAGCCGAAGAGGGGACTGGAACAGGAAAATGTAATGCTTCTGGAGAAATATCTGGATGCATGTGGTCCTGTTACTGTGAACTTTGTCCGTTTTCTTCTGGAACGTCTGCAGAAGCATCAATCCGTGAAGGAATATCTGACCTTGGAGAATTATGCGGAAACGGACCGGTTTTTACAGACATGTGTACTTGTGGAGCAGAATCGGACACCGTGCTACATCAGGGAGTTTTCCATTAAACATTTTCGGGACACTAAGTATTTTGAACAGATAGAAAACCGTGTTGCCAGAGTATTCCGGCAGTTTGGAGACGGGTATGCCGAAATGGATACTGCAGAACTGCTTTCCGAATATAACCTTTATCATACTCCAAATTATGTGTATTTTAAGGGAAATATTCACTTGCTGATAGAAGGAAAAGAGATGGATGTTTCTCTACTGAAGCAGGGAATCGGAATTTCCGGAGAGGACATAGAAAATATCCGGTTTGTAAATCTGGAAGGAATACACAAGGTCATTACCGTTGAAAATCTGACCTCTTTTTTCCGGCATAGAGAAGAGAACAGTCTTCTTGTATATCTGGGAGGATATCATAACAGAATAAGAAGGGAGCTGCTCTGGAAAATAAGGGAAGCCGCCCCGGAGGTGACTTATTATCATTTTGGGGACATTGACGCGGGAGGATTTTCTATTTTGCAGGATTTACGCAAAAAAACGGGAATTCCGTTTCAAGGCTATCACATGGACTTAAGTACCCTGAAGAAATATAAGTCGTATGGAAAAAAACTGACGGAATCCGACAGAAAGCGATTGGAAAAATTATCCTCTGAAGAGGAATTTCGGGAAATTACACAGTACATGCTTGAGGAGAATGTGAAGCTGGAACAGGAATGTGAGTTTCTTGAATTTAAATAAAAAACAGTTGACTTCTTCTTCTGTTTCTGCTATATTGCATTTAACACTTCAACGCGTCAAAGCTCTAAAGATTAAAGCACTAAAGAATATAAAAGACGTGTGAGTGACAGAAAGGAAGTAATGATATGAAACAGGTTGAACATTTATTAGGTTACAGAGCATCCATTAAGGTTATGGACGCAACACTTCGTGATGGCGGTCTGGTAAATGATTTTTATTTTACCGATGATTTTGTGAAAGCATTGTATAAGACCAATCTGGAAGCGGGCGTTGACTATATGGAAATGGGATACCGTGCTTCCAAGAAAGTATTTGATGAAACAAAATTCGGTAAGTGGAAATTCTGCAGTGATGACCATATCCGGGAAATCGTAGGAGAAAACGATACTGATTTGAAGCTGGCCATTATGGCGGATATCGGCAGACATGATAAAAACGATTTTGATGAAAAAGTAAACAGCCCGGTGGATATGGTCCGTGTGGCAGCCTACATTCATCAGATGCCCGAAGCTATTGACATGATTGAAGATGCGCATAAAAAAGGATATGAAACCACCTGCAACATCATGGCAATTTCCCAGACGCAGGAATCAGACCTTAAGGTAGCGCTGGATATGCTGGGCAAGACTCCGGTGGATACCATTTACATTGTAGACAGCTTCGGCTCCATTTATCCGGAAGAAATGAAACGTATTGTGGATATTTACATGGAAGCAGCGACCAAATACGGCAAACAGCTTGGTGTTCATGCCCACAACAACCAGCAGCTTGCCTTCGCCAATACCATTGAAGCCTGCGGTGACGGTGTAAACTGGCTGGATGCTACCTACAAGGGAATGGGACGCGGCGCCGGCAACTGTGCCATGGAGCTGCTGCTCGGCTTCTTAAAAAATCCCAAGTACTATACCTACCCGGTATTCCGTTTTATTTCCGATTACATGGTAAAGCTGGAAGAAGACGGTGTTGTATGGGGCTATGATTTGCAGTACCTGATGACCGGTCAGTTAAACCAGCATCCCAGAGCAGCAATTAAATTTACCAAGGACAAGAGAAAAGATTATGCAGAATTTTATAAAGAACTGATTGTGTAAATATTTGAACCGGAGAGGAAGGCTCTCCGGTTTTTATTTTGTCCCTCTGTTTCTTACCCTTTTTCCAGTAGATAATTCCCTGCGGAAATGGTATAATCGAGGCAAATTAGGAAGGCATAAAGGCAGAAGAAAAATGACAGAAGTCGGTAAATACCGGGAAACAATAAATAAAAGTAAAGGGCTGGGTGACATATGAAAGAAAACTTAAACTGGGCAGTTTTGGGAACCGGTGTGATTGCCAATGAAATGGCGCAGGCATTGCAGAAAATGGGCAAAAGACTGTATGCGGTGGGAAACCGGACCCATGAAAAAGCCGTGGCATTCGGGAAAAAGTATCAGGTGGAAAAGGTTTACGACAATATAGAGGATATGTTTTTTGATGAAAAGGCGGACATCATTTATATCGCCAGTCCGCACAATACACATTATACCTTTATTAAGGAAGCCTTGAGGCACGGCAAGCATGTGCTGGCGGAAAAATCCATTACCTTAAACAGCAGGGAGCTGGAGGAACTGCGTGAACTGGCTGCGGAAAACAATCTGATTTTGGCGGAAGCCATGACCATCTGGCACATGCCGTTATACAAAGAACTCTGGAAAATCGTGAAAAGCGGCGAGCTCGGCAGGGTACAGATGATTACCATGAATTTCGGCAGCTTTAAGGAATACGATATGAAGAACCGTTTTTTTAATCCGCATCTGGCGGGCGGCGCCATGCTGGATATCGGTGTCTATGCATTGTCCGTAGTGAGAAGCTTTATGGAAGAGGCGCCGGAATTTATTGTGAGCCAGTGGAAGGAAGCCCCCACCGGTGTGGACGAGCAGGCGACGATGCTTTTGCAGAATACCAAGGGGCAGATGGCAACGGTGGCGCTTTCCATGCATTCCAAGCAGCCGAAGCGTGCTATGATCAGCTGTGAAAAAGGATATATTGAGATTATGGAATATCCGAGAGCGGACAAGGCTGTGATTGTGGATGCGGAAACCGGCAGCAGAAGGGAAGTTGCTGCGGGGGAAACGGAAATGGCGCTTTATTATGAAATGACCGATATGGAACAGGCTCTCCGGGAAGGCAACGCGGCAGCGATGCAGTGCGATTTTACGCGGGATGTTATGGCAATGATGACAAAGGTGCGCAAAGACTGGGGCATGCAGTACCCCGGCGAAGAGTGGTAGTGTAAAAACGGCTGCGAAAAGGATGTGGAAAGTATATGGTAAAGATTGATCTGATTACCGGCTTTTTAGGTTCCGGTAAGACAACTTTCATAAGGAAATATGCCAAATATCTGATTGACCGGGGGCTGCATATCGGCATTTTAGAAAATGATTTTGGCGCCATCAATGTGGATATGATGCTTTTGCAGGACCTTTTAGGGGATAACTGCGAGCTGGAAATGGTTTCCGGTGGATGCGACAGGGATTGTCACCGCAGACGATTCAAAACCAAGCTGATTGCCATGGGAATGTGCGGATACGACAGAGTGATTGTGGAGCCGTCCGGCATTTACGATGTGGATGAATTTTTTGATGCATTATACGAGGAGCCACTTGACCAGTGGTACGAAATCGGCAATGTAATTGCCATTGTGGACGCAAAATTGCAGGAAAACCTGTCAAAAGAGGCAGAATATCTGCTGGCAAGTGAAGCCGCGGATGCCGGACGCATTATTTTAAGCCGGGCGGACGAAGCCACACCGGAGGAAATGGACAGAACGGTGGAACGGTTAAACAAGGCGCTGGAGCAGGTGAAATGTAAAAGAAGACTGGATAAAGAGATAATCCGAAAAGGCATTCCGGATTTGCAGGAGCAGGATTTACAGGAATTAGCAGCCTGCGGTTATGTATCGGAAAGCTATATCAAAATGGATCTGGGTGACTTCAAGGGCTTTGACTCATTGTTTTTCATGAACATAGAAATTACAGAAGAGGAGCTCAAAAAAGCAGTCTCGGCTATGATGAAAGACGAAGCCTGCGGTCGGATTTTCCGGGTAAAAGGGTTTATACAGAAATCCACAGGAGAATGGCTGCAGTTAAATGCCACCCATGATGCCATTTCGTTAAAATCCATTGAGGCGGGACAGAAAGTGCTCATTGTCATAGGAGAAAATCTGTGCGAAGAGGCTATCCGGAAATTCCTTCCGGAAACTTCCGCGGCAGAAAATGAAAAGTAATGCAGACAGGCACAACGGCAGGGAATACAGAAGAAAGCAACGGAAAGCCAAGTAACAAACTGACAACATACGAAAAGGGACAAATTATGGAACATACGGAAAAAAAACACATCGCCTATCTGGAGGTTCTGCGCCTGGTGGCGTGCATACTGGTGGTGGGCGTGCATGTGTCGGCATTCAATTTGGAGCAGGTGCCGGTGGAAAGTCTGAATTTCAAGGTCATGAACGGGCTGGACTGTCTGTCCATCTTAGGCGTGCCGTTATTTGTGATGATAAGCGGGGCGCTGTTTCTGGCACCCTCGTATGAGATCACGGTAAAGAAATTTTATACAAGGAAAATTCCCAGGATTGTTTTTCTGTATTTCTTCTGGCTTCTGTTTTACAATGTAGTGAATTTCCTGGAAAACGGCACCGTATGGAATTTTACCAATGTGAAAAAACAAATTGTACTGGAATCTCTTTTGGGAAAAGGAATGTATCATATGTGGTATCTGCCCATGTTGGCGGTGCTGTATCTTCTGACGCCGTTCTTAAAATCCTTTGCGGCGGAGAAGAAAAAATGTATGTTGTTCTGCGTACTGGGCTTTGGCTATTCCATCCTGCTGCCGACGGCTTTGAAATTTGAATTCCCTTACCGGACGATTGTGGAAAGTCTGTATAACCAGTTTGACTGCTCCTTCTTTGGCGGTTACGTGACCTATTATGTATTGGGACATGTACTGCATGAATACGTGCCGAAGTTATCCGCACAAAAAAAGGCAGCGCTTGGGCTTGGCGGTGTAATAGCCATGGGAATAGAGATTGCGTTGTGCAACGCCTGGTCGGTGAAGACCGGCGTTATGTCTACCGTATTAAATACGCCCTTCTCCGTAACGGCATTTATCGGAGCTGCGGCAATTTTCCTGCTGCTGCGTGACGGCGTGTCCGGCAGAAAGCAGCAAGAGCTTCCTGATAACGGACAGACAGCAAGCAATGTGCTAAGTTCCGGCAGTGAACAGCCTGCCGGCAGCAGGCTATCTGGAATTTGCGGCAAACTGGCAGGGCTTACCTTGGGGATTTACCTCATTCATCCGTTGTTTCTGCGGATTTACGGATGGCTGGGCGGTACCACTTTATTTGCACCGGCAACCATTGCCGTGCCTTTGATTGTCGTATTGATTACACTGATAAGCGGAGCGGCAGTTTATGTGCTGTCCAAAATACCGGTGGTGAAAAAAATTGTGGGAAAGTAATAAAAGGAAAGGTAATGAATGGAAAGGTGAACGGATAAAAGCCTTTCATGTGGAAAAGAAGAGCAGAAAAGAGGAGAACAGTATGGGGGATTTACGGTTGCCGCGCCTGTTGGGGGATTATGCGGTTTTACAACGAGGAAAAGACATACACATCTGGGGATGGGATTTACCGGGAAGAACGGTAAGTATCAGTCTTGCAAGGGAAGAGGCGGGCCGCAAGCTCTTCAAAAACAAGGAGCAAGGCAGGGTACCGGAGCAAGGAGAGGCACCGGAGCAAGGCAGGACATCGGGTGAAAAAACACAGGCATGGCATGTAAGGACGGATGAAACGGGAAGCTTCTCGGCTTTCCTCCCGGCAAGAGAGGCGGGCGGTCCTTATACCCTAAGGGTAGAGGATGAAGCCGGAGAGTGGCTCGAAAGAAAGCATCTTCTCATCGGAGATGTCTGGTATTGCAGCGGTCAGTCCAACATGGAATTGCCTATGAGCTGGGTGGCGCCTTATTATGAAGAAGAAATAAAAAACTGTGAAAATCCTTATATCCGCTCGTTTAAGATTGCGGAGCATGCAGACTTTCACGGACCGCTTTCGGAGCCTTTATCCGGGAAATGGAAACCGGCAAATCCGAAGAATGTTCTGGATTTTTCCGCCTGTACCTATTTCTTTGCGAAAAAAAGATGGGACCGGACCGGTGTGCCGGTAGGCATTTTAAATGTGAGCCTGGGCGGAGCCAAGATAGAGGCTTTTATGAGCCGCGAAATGTTAAAGGGGTATGATGACTGCCTGGCGGAAGCAGAACACTACGCACAGGATGACTGGCGGAAAGAGCAGGAAGAAAAGAATGAGAAAAGCACGGCGGAATGGTACGGCAGACTGCAGAAAGAAGATGCCGGCATAAAGGGTGCGTGGATGCAGGAAGAAGCCTGGAATAAGAACGAAGAAAGCGGGCGGAAGGAAGAAGCCCGGAATAAGAACGAAGAAAACGGGCGGAAGGAAGAGAAAGCAGAACACCGGGACGATTCTTCCCGGATAGACGTTCCCTTCTTTTTCCGGAACACCGGCTACCGGGGACTCTGCGGCAGTGTCTGGCTGGCAAGGCATTTTACGGTGACAAAGGAAATGGCGGCACAGGACAGTGTGCTCTGTCTGGGAACCATGGTGGATGCGGATGAAGTTTATGTAAACGGTAGTCTTGTAGGCTGTACGTCATACCAGTACCCGGAGCGGCGGTATCCGGTGAAAGCGGGGATGCTGCATGCGGGAGAAAACTTTTTAGTCATCCGCCTGATATCGGAACAGGGAGAGGGCAGAATTACGCCCGGAAAACCGTTCTGCCTTAAAACAGAGAGCGGGGAGATACCGTTATCGGGGACTTTTCAAGCAAAAGTGGGAGCCGTATGTGAAAAACGTCCGCCGATAGATTTTATTAACTGGCGCAGCACCGGATTGTATAACGGCATGGCGGCACCCTGCGAGACTTTTCCGATTGCCGGATTTTTGTGGTATCAGGGAGAAGCCAATGCCCATATGCCGGGAGTGCTTACCTATGCGGACAAATTAAAACGGTTAATTGAGGGCTACCGGAAAGCCCGGAAGGACAACGGACTGCCGTTTCTTTATGTGCAGCTTCCCAATTTTAAGATAGAAACCTATTACGGAAATGAAGAGGAAAGGGACAGCGACTGGGGTGCCATGCGGCTGGAGCAGGAAAAAGTTCTAACGCTGCCCGGTACCGGAATGGTACAAACGTTGGGACTGGGAGAGGACAATGATCTGCATCCGCACAATAAAAAGGATGTGGGCGAACTGCTGGCTGACCTTGCAGAAAAAATGACCGGCAATCCGTAGGAGGACCGCCGGAGAAAATGACCGGCAATCCGCAGGCGGACTGCCGGAGAAAATGACTGGCAATCCGCCTGCACACCCGCCGGAGAAATGACCGGCGGATTATTGCCCTAATTTCCGGTATTCGGAGGGCGTGCAGCCTTTCTTGTCCTTGAAAATCCGGTTAAAGGCAGAAATACTGCCGAAGCCGGACTGCAGGGCGGCATCCGTTATGGAGATTCCGGGCTGGATGAGAAGCTGCTCCGCTAAGGTGATGCGCTTCTGGGTCAGATAATCATACGAGGACATGCCGGTAAACTGCTTAAAAAGCCGGGAAAAGTGAAAACGGGAAAAGCCGGATAAGGAGGCTAAATCGTCTAAGGTCAGATTTTCTGTGCAGTGTTCCGTGATATAGTTGCAGACCTCCATAAATTTTTCCACGTATTCATGCTGCTTGTGTACGGTGATTCCCGGGAAACGGTTTTTCTCCGTAAAGCTGGTACGGCCGAGCAGGGCAAAGAACTGAATCATAAGCGAGTAGATGTAAGCTTCCGTAAAAGGAGGCTTTTTTTCATGCTCATCGGTTACTTCATTTAAAATATGCCGCAGCTTTTCATTAAGCTGCGGGTAAGCGGAAACGGAAATGAGGGCATAAGGGTGCAGGGAATGCAGCAGGGTATCCATGCCCTGTACGTTGCACAGAAGACCGTAGTCGAATAACAGGATTAACCGTTCTCCGGAAGGCGGGGCCATCAGTTTATGCAGTACGCCCGCCGGTACGATAAAAATATCCCCCTCCTGCAGCACATGGGGAGTCTTGTCTATTTCTACCGTGTAGGTATTGGTGTAGGGCATAATGATTTCCAGTGCGGTGTGCCAGTGCAGGGGATAATCCTCTGTTTCCACATTGTGGTACAGCTTCAAGCCCCGGTAAGAATCGTAATCCACGGTTTCTCTTACACCATTTAAAATCTGAATCATAGGGAAGCCCTCCTTTTCTAATCTCAGTTTCTCACATCTTGCGCATATTGTCCACGTATATTTTACGGAAACGTGCCATATTGCATGAATTGCATGAGAAAAATGTATAATATAGTAAAATGTACTGGCGTAAATTAGCAATATCTGATAAGTAATGAGCAAGAAACGAAAGGCATCAGAGGACGCGTATGTTTACAATTTTCTTATAGGACGAAGCTTCCCTGCGGGGTAAAAGCTCCTTACAGGACGAAACTTCTTTACAACAAAGACTTTTTTAATGAAAAAGAAAGGACAGGTACTACGAATGGATTTAACGGAAAATAAAGAAAAGATAAAAGAATTTCAGGAAAGGGCAAAAGAGCTTGTGGCACAGATGACGCTGGAGGAAAAGGTGTCCCAGATGGTGCATGGGGCAGCAGCCGTCGACCGGCTGGGCATCAAGGCATATAACTGGTGGAACGAAGCGCTTCACGGTGTGGCAAGAGCCGGCACCGCAACCGTATTTCCCCAGGCAATCGGTCTGGCGGCTACTTTTGACGAAGACCTGGCGGAAGAGGTGGCGGATGCGGTTTCTACAGAAGGACGTGCCAAATTTAATATGCAGCAGAAATTCGGGGATACGGACATTTACAAGGGACTTACGTTCTGGTCACCCAATGTGAATATTTTCCGTGATCCGCGCTGGGGAAGAGGGCATGAAACCTTCGGGGAGGATCCGCATCTGACTTCCCGTATGGGCGTCCGTTTCGTGAAAGGCATCCAGGGACATGATGAAAATTATCTGAAAGCGGCGGCATGCGCCAAGCATTTTGCCGTACACAGCGGACCGGAGTCCCTGCGGCATGAATTCAATGCCGAGGTTTCCAGACAGGATTTGTATGAAACGTATCTTCCTGCATTTAAGGCATGTGTGCAGGAGGGAAAAGTGGAAGCGGTCATGGGTGCTTATAACCGGACGAATGGGGAACCCTGCTGCGGAAGCAAAACCCTGCTTACGGATATCCTGCGTAAAAAATGGAGATTTGAAGGCCATGTGGTTTCCGACTGCTGGGCCATCCGGGATTTTCATGAGGGGCACAAGGTAACGGAAGGACCTCTGGAATCTGTTGCCATGGCGGTCAATAACGGCTGCGACTTAAACTGTGGGGAAATGTTTGTGTATGTAAAAGAGGCGGTGGAAAAAGGGATGATAAAAGAAAGCAGGGTGGACGAGGCGCTGGTATATCTGTTTACCACCCGTATGAAATTAGGAATGTTTGACGGAAAGGGGAAAACACCCTTCGACAGTATACCGTATACGGCAGTGGACAGCAGCAAAATGCGGGCACTAAACAGAAAGGCTTCCGCCAAATCCGTGGTGCTCTTAAAAAATGAAAATAATCTGCTGCCGCTTAATCGGACAAAGATTAAAACCATTGGAGTCATCGGACCCAATGCCAACAACCGTAGGGCGCTGGTGGGGAATTACGAAGGAACGGCTTCCCGTTATGTGACGGTTCTGGAAGGTATTCAGGAATATCTGGGGGATGAGGTCAGAGTACTCTATTCGGAGGGCTGCCATCTGCATTTAGGTTATGTCAGTCCGTTAAGTAAGGGGCAGGACAGAAATGCAGAGGTGGAAGCTGTCTGCGAAGCCAGCGATGTGGTGGTGCTTTGCTTAGGTCTGGATGCGGGACTGGAAGGAGAGGAGGGCGACACCGGCAACCAGTATGCCAGCGGGGATAAACCGGATCTGAATTTGCCCGGCAGGCAGCAGGAAATCTTAGAGCTTGCCGTCAATAGCGGTAAGCCGGTGGTTTTAATCCTTCTTTCCGGAAGCGCACTGGCAGTCAACTGGGCGGAGAAGCATGTGCCCGCCATTATACAGGGCTGGTATCCCGGCGCGGAAGGCGGAAGAATTTTAGCGGAAACACTGTTCGGAGACATAAATCCGGAGGGCCATCTGCCGGTTACTTTTTATAAAGGAACGGAGGAGCTCCCGGCATTTACGGATTACGCTATGGAGGGCAGAACCTACCGTTACATGAAGCAGGATGCCCTGTATCCCTTCGGATACGGACTTTCCTACACAACCTATGCCTACAGCAATCTGACCGTCCGGGGAGAACAGGTGGGGGAAGACGGAACTGATATTACGGTAACGGTAAAAAATACCGGAAAGAGAACCGGTACGGAAACGGTACAGGTTTACATAAAGATTGAAAAAGAAGATACTCCCAATGCCCAGCTGAAGGCAATCAGGAAGGTTACGTTAAGACCGGGTGAAGAAAAAGAAGTGAGCATTCACCTGGCGAAGGATGCCTTCGGACTCTGTGACAAAGAGGGCAATTTCCGTACCTGCAAAGGGGAAGCAAAAGTGTACGTGGGTGGCCAGGCGCCGGATCGCAGGAGTGAAGAACTTACAGGAGTAAAGGTGCAGTCGGTGACGCTTCGTACGGAAGATGAACTGTTATGGGAAAATTAGGGAATGTCTTAGAAAATAAAATCAATGATTACAGTATCCGTAAAAAGCTTGTGCTTTTCTATGTCTGCTGTGTGCTTCTGCCGCTGTTCATCACGGACGGCGTCCTGTTTTCCATTTTATACAGAGGGGAAATTAAGGAGCGTCGTTATGAAATGGAGAGTATGGCGGAAGCGGCGCAGAATGATTTTACCTATGCGGTATCGGAGGCGGCGAAGCTTGCCAATACGGTATATATCAACCGCTCCGTCTATGAGTTTTTAGAAACGGAATATCCGGACGGCCTGAGCTTTTACGAAGCCAGCAGAGAAGTGGAAAAACGGAATTTTTACGAAACAGGCATCGGTTATGGCAGCGTCAGTGTGGTTATGTGTGCCGATAACGAAACCATTGTAAACGGTTCCCATTTTTACAAGCTTTCCTCCGTGCGGGAGGAGGACTGGTGCCGCAAGCTCCTTGACAGTGATGGGGATGTGGTGATGGCATACTATTACATGGGGGACAAATGGACATCGGCGGCGGGCAAGCGAAGAATTTCCCTGGTAAGAAGGCTGAACTATTACCGGGAAATGGAAAAGACAAAGCTGATACGCATTGACTTAAATTATGCAACCCTGGAAAAAAGGCTGCAGGAGATTAAATTCCATGCACCGGTATATGTCTGTGCGGGTGACCGGATTCTGCTTTCCAACACGGCGTATGCAAATAATAAAGAAGATTTTTCCTATCTGACAGGTACAGAGCCTGTGGGGTATGAAAAGCAGTTTGAACTGTATGGGGAAAATTACCGTATTCTTGTCATGGAAACCAAAAGTGAGCTTCTTTCCATGATGCGGGATCATGCCGTGACCATTCTGCTTATGCTGGCTTTGAATATCCTGTTCCCGGGTGGGATGGCCTATGTATTCCATAAATCCATTGTTTCCCGGCTGATGGTGCTGAGTAAAGCCTTTGATGAGGTGGAGCTCCAGACCCTTCAGGAGATTCCGGATGTCAGGGGAAAGGACGAAATCGGCAGTCTGATGCAGAACTATAACCGGATGGTGGCAAGACTGCGGGAACTGATTAAGACTGTTTATACGGACCGGATGGAAAAGCAGAAGGTGGATCTTGCCAGGCAGAAAGCGGAGCTTTTAGCGCTGCACAGCCAGATAAATCCGCATTTCCTTTACAATGTACTGGAAAGCATACGGATGCACAGCATTATGAAGGGGGAAGAAGAAACCGCCTGTATGATTGAGCGGCTGGCGCTTTTAGAGAGACAGAATGCCGAGTGGTCACGGGACATGATAAGCATCAAAGAAGAGCTTTCATTTGTGGAAGCCTACCTGCAGCTCCAGCAGTACCGGTTTGGGGACCGCCTGCATTATGAACTGGAGACGGAAGAAGGATGCGGGGAGTATCTCATTCCCCGGCTGACACTGGCAACCTTTACGGAAAATGCCTGTGTGCACGGAGTGGAGAAAAAGACCGTACCATGCTACATCTACCTCCGTATATATGGTCAGAACGGTTTTGTGTACATGGAGGTGGAGGATACCGGCGCCGGCATGGAGGAAGAGGAAGTCGAGAGACTCCGGGAGAAAATAAATATTTCCGATGTGGATGAAATGTGCCGGAGCGACCATGTGGGCATTGCCAATGCCTGTCTCAGACTGAAAATGGTTACCGGAAACAGGGCACAGTTTGAATTGGAAAGCGAGAAGGGAGCCGGGACACTGATGACAATCCGTATTCCGGTGGAGGTATTGGAAAAGAAGGATATTTTTCTATGAAAGGGAAGGGTGAAAACAATGTGTCTGAAGGTTATGCTTGTGGATGATGAGCCGTTTATTCTGAAAGGGCTTACCATGCTGATTGACTGGGGAAAAGAAGATTGTGAAATTGTGAAAACGGCGGCAAACGGACAGGAAGCGTATGAATTCCTGAAGGAAAATCCCAAAGAGGGAGTCGATCTTATTCTCACGGATGTAGAAATGCCGGTGATGAACGGTCTTACTTTGCTGGAAAAAGTGAAAAAGGAAAAACTCTCAGATGCCTGTTTCGCCATTTTAAGCGGATATAATGAATTTGCCTATGCACAGAAGGCGATTGCCTGCTCCTGTATGGAATATATCCTAAAGCCGGTATCGAGGGAATCCCTGCTCTCCCTTATCAAAAAAGTGGGAGGGAAAAGGGAAAATATACGGAGAAACAATGCCGGGATGCTGCGGCCCCTGCGGCAGTCCCGTTCTGTGCAGAACCTTTTTACGGAAGTAAAAGACAACACAACCATGAAGGGCCGTAATGTCCTCTGCAAGCAGAGTCTTGACAGACTGCTGGGGGCGGTGGAACAGAACCGGATTTCCGAAATTTACAAAAGTGTGGAGGAACTGTTTGCGGAAATGAAGGCTTCCGGTTTCTCGGAAGACCTGATTAACATGAATATCAACTATCTGCTGTTCCAGATGACGCATCTGGCTGTGGAGCAGGACGAATCGGTGGACCAGGAAGAGGTGCTTCTGTATATTATGCGGAATGTATCGGAGGAAGGACTGGAAAAAGGAAGTACCATGCACCTGAAGCGTTTTGCATGTGAATATGCAGAGTATCTGGTGCAGCTGCGAGGAAATGTCTCCAAGGGTGTACTATTATCCGTGGAAAAAGAAGTGAGGGAGCATTATGCCGAAAACCTGACACTGAAGGATTTGAGCCGGACCTATTTTGTGAACAGCTCCTATTTAGGTCAGATATTCCGGAAGAAATACGGACAATCGTTTAAGGATTATCTGAACGCCTATCGTATCGGGCAGGCTGCCGTCCAGCTGGTACGGACGGACAAAAAGATAAGTGCGGTGGCAGAAGACGTAGGGTATCATGATACGGATTATTTTATCCGCAAGTTTATAGAGATCAACGGCTGCACACCGGCGAAATACCGCAAAAACGCAAGGCAGATGCCGGCGGAAGCTGTAGAAAAAGAAAGTGCTGTTCTGTAGTTTATCATGTTTTATGCCATAGTTTATCGGGAGATTTTTGACAGTTCTGTATTTATAATAGAATTATCAAATAACAAGGGAGGGTTATCATGAAAGGTAAGAAAATCACAGCACTGCTATTGGGCACCTGTATGATGGCAACATTACTGGCCGGATGCGGTGACAAAGCAGGCAACACAGATGGCAACGCAACAACAGGAACGGGCACAGCCGGCAACGGCGAAACCAAAGAAGCAGAGGCAGGCGTGGGGGCGCTTCGCGATACGGAGTATACCGAGGATGAAATCATCAATTTCACCATGTTTACCGCCATGCCGGATGCGGAAATCAATGACGGGAACGATGTGCAGGAAATTATAGCAAAGAAGACCGGCGTCAGAGTAAAGGAAACCTGGCTGACCGGACAGACAGATGCGGAAGCCATCGGTACCATTATTGCAGGAGGGGAATATCCCGATTTTATCAACGGCGGCGACTCCATGAAGCCCCTGTACGATGCGGGAGCTCTGGTTGCCTGGGACGATTATATTGACAAATATCCGAATATCAAGGAAATGTATTCGGATGCAGAGTGGGAGTCTTTCCGCCAGGATGACGGACATATTTACTGGGCAAACGTGTTCCAGAACAAGTATGGGGAAGATAAGACTACCACACATAACGATGAAGCCTTCTGGATTCAGGTAAGAGTTTTGGAATGGGCGGGATATCCCGAAATCGAAACACTGGATGATTATTTCGATGTAATCGAGAGATATATGGAAGCCAATCCGACCATGGATGACGGCACCGCAAATATTCCGTACACCATTCTCTGCGAGGACTGGAGATATTTCTGTATTGAGAATGCGGGTCAGTTCTTAGACGGCTATCCCAATGACGGTTCGGTTATTGTAGACACCGATAATATGAAGGTTGTGGACTACAATACTACCGAAACGACAAAGAGATATTTTGAAAAGCTGAATGAAGAGTATGCAAAGGGAATGGTTGATCCGGAATTTGCAACCCAGACCTATGACGAATATATCGCAAAGCTCTCCACCGGCGCTGTCTTAGGTATGTGCGACCAGTGGTGGGATTTCGCCTACAATGTAAATGATGTATTCAAGCAGCAGGGGCTTGACTTAAAAGGCTGCAATTACGTTCCCCTGGGACTGACCATTGACAAGGGTATGGATCAGATGTGGCATACCTACGGTGATACCTTAAATGCTTCCAACGGTATTGCCATCACCACAAGCTGTAAAGATGTGGACGCTGCCTTCCGTTTCATGAATTCCTGCCTGGATCAGGAAATCCATGACCTGCGTTTCTGGGGCGTGGAAGGAATTGACTATGAAGTGGATGAAAACGGTTTGTATTACAGAACCGAGGAACAGAGAGTAAATGTAGCTGATACCGGTTATCAGGCTTCCCATTTATGTACCTATTCCTATTTCCCGCAATGGCTCGGAACCAGCAAGGATGGAAAGAATGCCATGCAGCCCACCGAGCAGCCATCTGAATTCCAGAACGGTATGGCAGAGCCATTGGTAAAATGCTTCAAAGCATACGGCGCTGACAACTATGTGGACATGGTTGGCTCGGTAGTCAAAGAAACAGGTCCCTGGTTCCCGATGTATTCATATTCCAATACGCTCACAACCGAAACCCCCGGTGGTGTGGCATGGACAAAGATGGGTGAAGTCAAGCATGAATGGCTGCCGAAGGTAGTTATGGCTTCTGATTTTGCTTCTACATGGGACAATTATATGAAGGTTTATAATGCAACCAATCCACAGGACTTCCTGGCTGAGATGCAGACAGAGCTGGAGAGACGTGCTGCAATGGGACAGTAAGACATTGCGGAGAACAAAAGGGTAAACATGAGTGGGCAGCTATGTGCCGGATGGCCACATGGCTGCCCAAACTTTAAAGAAAAATAGGAGGTTTTGCTATGGCAGCGGAGAAAAAGAAAAAAACTCCGGGTCCCAAAATAACCTGGAAAGAAATAAAAAAACAGAAGTTTCTGCTGATTTGCTCTGCTTTTTTTGTAATCTACGGCTTTGTCTTTTACTATCTGCCCTTGGGTGGATGGATTATGGCATTTCAGAACTATAAACCTAAGGATGGATTTTTACATTCTAAATTTGTCGGATTAGATAAATTCAGGTTCCTGTTTCATGATGCCACGTTTATTAAAGTATTGCGAAACACCCTGGGTATGGGTGTCCTGAATCTTGTAACAACCTTTATTATGGCAATTCTGTTTGCCATTCTGTTAAACGAAGTGAAAAGCAAGGCGGCAAAGAAGAGTATTCAGACCATTTCCTATCTGCCGCACTTTTTATCCTGGATTATTGTAACCGGTATCCTGCATGATGCTCTTTCCGGAACCGGTATTATCAATGAAATTCTGGTGGCATTGAAAATTGTGGATACTCCGGTGAACTTTTTTGCAAAACCCGGTTATTTCTGGCCCATTGTGGCATTTGCCAATGTATGGAAGGAAACCGGCTGGAATGCCATCATTTACTTAGCTGCGATTACTTCTATTGACCCCTGTCTGTATGAGGCGGCATCCATTGACGGTGCAGGCAGATGGGCAAAGATTAAATACATAACCCTGCCGGGAATAAAACCCACCATTATGATTCTTCTTCTGATGAATGTGGGAAATATCTTAAATGTAGGCTTTGAAGTGCAGTATCTTTTAGGAAACGGTCTGATTAAAAGCGTATCAGATACCATTGATATTTACGTGCTCACCTGGGGTATCAGCCAGAATGATTACTCTCTCGGTACGGCAGCCGGTATATTTAAGAGTGCGGTCAGCATTATCCTGATTCTGATTGCCAACGGCGCAGCCAAAAAAATGGGAGAAGAGAGATTGTTCTAAAAGTCCCGTTTCTTAGAAGAAAGCCGGTTTCCGGCAGATTGAGAGGCAGAAAATGAGAAAGAAAAAAAACGCGGCAGATATTATTTTTGTGACCTGCAACACTTTATTTATGCTGGCTTTTGTTATTGTGACCCTGTATCCGGTACTAAATACGTTGGCGCTTTCCTTTAACGACGGTATCGATGCGGTACGGGGAGGTATTCATTTAATACCGAGAAAATTTACCCTGCAGAATTATAGCACGGTTTTCAGCAAACAGAATATGGTAACGGGGGCGGTTGTAACCGTGCTGAGAACCATTCTGGGAACAGGAATCTCTCTCGCCAGTAATGCGCTGCTTGCATTTATTGTGAGCCGCAAGAACTTTTTGTTCCGTTCCCAGCTTTCCCTGTTCTGGGTTATCACCATGTATGTAAACGGTGGTATGATTCCGGTATTCTTACTTTATAAAAACCTGCACCTGACAGGTACCTTCTGGGTTTATGTGGTTCCCGGTGCGGTCAGCGCATTCAATATGCTGGTGCTTCGTACCTATATGCAGGGACTGCCGGATTCCCTGGAAGAGTCGGCGCAGCTTGACGGAGCGGGTTATTTTACCATATTTATGAAGATTATTTCTCCGCTGTGTAAGCCGGTATATGCGACAGTAGCCTTGTTTGTGGCGGTATACCAGTGGAACTCCTGGTTTGATGCCATGCTGTATAACCGTATGAAATCCCAGTATACCACGCTGCAGTATGAACTGATGAAGCTGTTAAATTCCGTTATGCAGCAGAGCGGCAGTGCGGATGGGGCAAAAAACGTAGCGAGTGCCAGTGCGGTAACACCGATTACGGTGAGAGCGGCGGCAACCATTATCACCATGCTGCCCATTGTCTGCCTGTATCCTTTTCTGCAAAGGTACTTTGTAGCCGGACTTACCATCGGCGGTGTAAAAGAGTAATTTAAAAGAAATCCGGTATATGGTATAATAGGTGCAGTTGTCGAAAGGATACCGGATTTTATGAAAAAAGCTGTTCTTATTGCCATTCCTGTGCTGCTTATCGTATACGTGCTTTTCGTGTGCGTACCGTATACCGGGCAGGGAGCGGCAACGGAGGAAACAAAGGAGAACTTCCACATAGAAGAATTTTATAACGATACGGAGAGCGGAGAGCGGGCAAAAATCCTGTTCACGAATGAAGAGGCGCTAAAAGAAAGGCTGTCTCTCATAGCGAACGCCAGAGAGAGGATTGTGCTTTCCACCTTCGATTTTAAAGCGGATAACAGCGGAAAATGGATGTTATCCGCTCTTTATGATGCCGCGGAAAGAGGCGTGCAGGTGGAGGTTTTAATAGACGGCTTTTCCTTCTTTTCCTTAAAAAGCGGGAAGGAATATTTTAAAGCGCTGGGAAGCCTGCCGAATGCTACCATTAAGATTTATAACCCCGTCAATCTTTTAAAGCCCACCAAGCTGATGGCAAGGCTGCACGATAAATACCTGATTGTGGATGATACGGCTTACATTGTGGGCGGCAGAAATACCTACGATTATTTTTTAGGGGATGAAACCGGTTATAAAAATTACGACTGGGACGTGCTGGTTTACGGGGAAGATGCTTTTCCTTCCTTAAAGGAGCTGCGGATATATGCCGGAACCATGTGGGAAAATGCGGACTCCAAGGTAAAATGCGAAGAAAAAAATCCCGGCAGCAGAACCTTAAGGGCGGCGGAGGAACTGAAGGCTTTGTATGAAAAAGGGCTTTCCGAGCATCCCGGATGGTTTGTAAAAAGGGACTACCGGGAAGAAACGGAGCCGGTCAATAAAATAACCATCCTCACCAATCCCGTACAGGCGGGCATCAAGGAGCCGGTACTTTTCTATGAAATGACGGAACTCATGGCACAAGCCGGAGAGCCTGTTACCTTTCATACGCCGTATATTATGTGCAACGATTATATGATGGAGAGGCTTAAGGAGATATGTGACAGCACGGAAACCACCATGATGACCAATTCTGTAGCCAACAACGGCAATCCCTTCGGGGCGGTGGATTATCAGATGCACAGACAGGCACTGCTCGACACGGGACTTGCGATTTTAGAATATGACAAGGGTGTATCCTATCACGGCAAATGCTTCCGCATCGGAGACAGGCTGACTGCCATCGGCTCCTTTAACTGGGACATGCGCAGCGCCTATCTGGATACGGAAATGATGTTAGTGATTGACAGCGAAACGCTGAATGCACAGATGCGGGACTACATGGAAAGCTATGAACAGGATGCCTTTATCGTAAATGCGGACGGAAGTGTGAAAGAACAGGATGGCGTGCTCCCGCAGGCGCTCTCCGGCAAACGGAAATGGCGGGTCTGGTTTATCAGACCCTTTGACGGCTTATTACGGTTCTTGATGTAAATTGCGGAAGGATATAGTATGAAGAAGAGAATTTTTGAAATTATTCAGATAGGAAACCGGAAGGATACCATCAGCAAGGTATTCGATATTTTTATCACGGTGGCCATCTTCTTAAATCTGGCGGCGACTATGACGGCAACCTTTGACGAGGCGGCAGCCTACATGCCCGTGTTAAACGGCATAGAGCTTGTGACGAGCATTATTTTCCTGGTGGAATACTGCCTGCGGATATGGACGGCGGATTGTCTTTATCCGGATAAAAAGGGCATAAAAGCGGTGCTTCGGTTTGTATTTTCCTTGTCCGGTCTGATTGATTTCTTTACCTTTTTCCCAACGTTTTTGCCGTTTGTGTTCCCGACGGGCATGGTGGCATTCCGTATCTTTAGGGTCATCAAAATCTTCCGTCTGTTCCAGATAAATGCCCAGTACGATGCGTTTACGGTGATTACCAATGTCTTAAAGGAAAAGAAGAGCCAGCTCTTTTCTTCCATATGTATGATTTTAGTGTTTATGATGGCGGCGTCCCTCTGCATGTACAGCCTGGAGCATGAAGCCCAGCCGGAGCAGTTTCGGAATGCGTTTTCCGGCATCTGGTGGTCGGTGTCCACACTGCTGACCGTGGGGTACGGCGACATTTACCCCATTACCACACTGGGAAAAATGATGGCGACGGTGATTTCGTTTTTGGGCGTGGGCATGGTGGCTATCCCCACCGGTATTATTTCTGCCGGTTTCGTGGAACAGTATACCAAATTAAAAACGCTGGCATATCATTCGGAGGAGCACGAGCTGAAATTTGTAACATCCACCCTACAGCAGGGACATTCCTGGAACCATAAAGCGGTAAAGGAGATTGTCTTTCCGCCCCAGCTTATGCTGATTATGATTTTGCGTAAAGGTGAGGTCCTTGTACCGAACGGCAATACGGTGTTAGAATGCGGGGACAATCTGGTCATTGCGGCAAAGGACTATCGGGGCGACGAGGATATTAACCTGAAAGAGGTGCTCATCAAGGAAGAAAACGAATGGGTGGGCAGACAGATTAAGGACCTGGATATGTCCAGACAGGAACTGATTGTCATGATAAAAAGAAAGAGACGCACCTTTATTCCCAACGGTTCTACTTATATTAAGGAAGGGGATGTGCTGGTGATTTATTCCCATGTAGCGGAAAATTAGGACATGCATAGGCTGGCAGTATAAAAAAGAATATTTTTTAGTTAGCATATGCTTTTGGTTGACAAGCCTTTGTCTATCTGCTAATCTAAGAAAAGTCCTTGAGGGAGTAATCGGCATTTTGGATGCGGTAAGCCAACATTCTGGTAGCTGAATTTTCAGTGTAAATCCTGGTTTACCTTAATTGATGAGACTTAAGTACGGCACAGGCTGTACTTGTCTTTTTATGTATGTATGCAAGCAGGTACGGCGTTGTACCTGTTTTTTTTATTGCTGTATAGGAATTTTCCTATAATCTTTTTTATGTAAGAGAGAATGAAAACGAAAACGCGAAAGGCAGGATGAAAACATGGGAATTTGGGAACTATTTGTACTGGCGGTAGGCTTATCAATGGATGCATTTGCCGTATCTGTCTGCAAGGGCTTGTCCCTGGGAAAGATTAAGTGGAAGCATATGTGTATTGCGGGTCTCTGGTTCGGCGGCTTTCAGGCGCTGATGCCTCTTGCCGGATATTTTCTGGGAAGTCTTTTTGCCGATATTTTTACCAGGTATGCACACTGGATTGCGTTTGTGCTTCTGGTATTTATCGGCGGCAGCATGATTAAGGAGGCGTTCGGCAAGGAAGAAATCAATGCGTCCATGAATTTTCAGAGCATGCTGCTCTTAGCCATAGCAACTTCCATTGATGCTCTGGCAGTCGGTGTCAGCTTCGCCTTCCTGCAGGTAGAAATCATACCCGCCGTTTCCTTTATCGGTGTCATTACCTTCCTGTTTTCTGCCGTAGGTGTAAAAATCGGCAGTATTTTCGGAGATAAATACCGTGCCAAAGCGGAAATCTGCGGTGGAGTGATTCTGATTTTGATCGGACTGAAAACATTGCTGGACGGTATAGGAATTTTAGGATAAGTTTATAATTTCTTAATTGACTAAAGGCGGCAGGAAAAATACAATAAAGTGTATTACGTGAAAAATATGGAAAGGCATGGTTTGGTATGGGCAAGATTGCAAAGTATCTGGCACAGGCATGGCCGGCTACCCTGATTGTATTCCTGCTGCTGGTGGTTCAGGCGTTTTGCGACCTGAGACTGCCGCAGTACACGTCGGACATTGTGGATGTGGGCATCGGACAGGGTGGTATCGAGTATGCGGCGCCGGAAAAATTAAGAGAAGAAACTTATGAAGATTTAAGCCTGTTCATGACAGCAGAAGAAAGAAATACGGTTGCGGGAGCTTACAGGCAGGAAGAAGACGGTACTTATGAGCTTGTAAGCGGGGACAAAGAAACCTGCGAAAAAATAGATGAGACCATGAAACTTCCCATGGTCTTTCTTTCTATGTTAAACAGCGGACAGTCACCCTATGACCTTGGTCAGATAAAGGACATGGTGGCAGCAGGCATGGTAACGGAGGAGGAGCTGCTCGCCATGCGCGAGCAGGCGCTTGCCAAGATGGGTGACCAGAGCGACACCATAGTAAAAGGGCAGGCGGTACAGTTTGTAAAGTCCGAATATGAGGCAATGGGCATGGATACCGGCAAAGTGCAGACGGATTTCCTGTGGAAGACCGGATTCAAGATGCTGGGGCTTTCGGCGCTGATGCTTTTAGCGGCCATTCTCACCGGTTATTTTGCTTCCGTAACGGCGGCAAAAATCGGTAAGAATTTAAGAGAGAAAATGTTTGCCAAGGTAATTTCCTTCTCCAGTGAGGAGATGGATAAATTCTCCACCGCATCCCTGATTACCCGCTGCACCAATGACATCCAGCAGGTGCAGATGGTAATTGTAGTCTTGCTGCGTATGGTTCTGTATGCGCCGATTATCGGTGTGGGCGGTGTCATCAAGGTCGTGAACACCGGTACCGGCATGGGATGGATTATCGGCGTGGCGGTAGGTACCATTTTGGCACTTGTGCTGATACTGCTTCTGGTGGCAATGCCGAAGTTCAAGATTTTACAGAGCTTAGTGGACAATATCAACCTGATTTCCCGAGAGATACTGACCGGTGTGCCGGTTATCCGTGCTTTCAGCAGGGAGCACTACGAGGAAAAACGATTTGACAAAGCCAATAAGGACCTGATGAAGACCCAGTTGTTTACCGGCAGGGTCATGAACTTCATGATGCCGGTGATGATGCTCATTATGAATGCCATTACCATTATGATTGTATGGTTCGGCGGCAAAAATATCGATGCGGGCACCATGCAGGTAGGTTCCATGCTGGCGTTTATTACTTACACCATGCAGATTGTCATGGCATTTTTAATGCTGACAATGGTTTCCATTATGCTGCCGAGAGCGGGCGTGGCAGCGGACCGTATTGAAGAAGTGCTAAAGACGGAGCCGAAGATTACGGATAAAAAGGACGTAAAGGACGCAGAACTTACCGGGATAAAAGGAGAGCTTACCTTTGAAAATGTTGCATTCCGTTACCCGGAGGCAAAAGAGGATGCCCTGCACGACATTTCCTTCACGGCAAAGCCGGGAGAAACCACAGCTATTATCGGAAGCACCGGCTGCGGTAAATCCACACTGCTTAATTTAATTCCCCGTTTCTATGATGTGACGGAGGGACGGATTTTACTGGACGGCGTGGACATCCGGGATATTTCCCAGCACAAGCTGCGCAGCGTATTGGGACTGGTGCCCCAGAAGGCGGTGCTGTTCTCAGGTGACATTGCTTCCAATGTAAAGTTTGCCCATGAGGACATTTCCGATGAAAAAATGAAGAAAGCGGCGGAAATCGCACAGGCAACCGAATTTATCGACAGCAAGCCGGAAAAATACGAAAGTCCCATTTCCCAGGGAGGTACCAATGTGTCCGGCGGTCAGAAGCAGAGGCTTTCCATTGCCAGAGCGGTTGCAGCGGAGCCGAAGATTTTCCTGTTTGACGACAGCTTTTCCGCACTGGACTATAAAACGGATGTGACGCTGCGGAAGGCGCTGGCGCAGAATACGGCGGATGCAACCGTGATTATCGTGGCGCAGCGTATCAGTACCATTCTCCACGCCAACCGGATTATCGTGCTGGAAAACGGCACCATAGCCGGTATGGGAACCCATGAAGAGCTGCTCGCAAACTGTCCTGCTTACCGGGAGATTGCGAAATCCCAGCTTTCCGAGAAAGAGCTGCAAGGAGGTGCAGGCGCATGAGTGAACAGCAGAAAAACAGAGGACCCCGCAGACACGGACCCATGGGCGGCGGTCCCGGAGGCATGATGCCGGGAGAAAAAGCGAAAGACTTCAAAGGCACCTTTGTGAAACTTTTAAAATATATGGGCAACTACAAATATGCCGTGCTGGTGGTGATGCTTTTTGCCGTCGGAGGAACGGTCTTCAATATTTTGGGACCCAAGGTATTAAGCAAGGCGACCACGGAGTTGTTTAACGGTCTGATGGCGAAGATTGCGGGTACCGGCGGTATTGACTTTGAAAAAATAGGCAGAATACTGCTACTGTTACTGGGACTTTACGTGTTAAGCGCCCTGCTTTCCTTTGTGCAGGGTTACCTGATGACGGGAATTGCCCAGAAATTAAGCTATCGTTTCCGAAGGGAAATTTCCGAGAAAATCAACCGTATGCCCATGGCATATTTCGAGTCCCGTACCGTGGGCGAAATTCTTTCCCGTATTACCAACGACGTGGATACCATGGGACAGAACTTAAGCCAGAGCATTACGACATTGATTACGTCCCTGACCACCATCATCGGTGTGCTGGTGATGATGCTTTCCATCAGCCCCCTGATGACCCTGATAGCGCTGGCAATTTTACCCATATCCGGCGGTCTGATTGGTCTGGTTATCAAGTTTTCCCAGAAGCACTTTGTGGCGCAGCAGAATTATCTTGGTAAAATCAACGGACAGATTGAGGAGACCTTCTCCGGTCAGAATATTATCAAAGCATTTAATAAGGAAGAAGATACCTTAAGAGACTTTAAGGAAACCAATGAAGTTCTGTATGCTTCTGCCTGGAAGTCCCAGTTTTTATCCGGACTTATGCAGCCTGTTATGACCTTTGTTGGCAACTTAGGCTATGTAGCGGTGGCTATAAGCGGCAGTATTTTAGCCATTCAGGGTGTGATTGATGTGGGTGAAATCCAGGCATTCATCCAGTATGTGAAGAACTTTACCCAGCCCATTACCCAGCTCGCCCAGGTGTCCAATCTGTTCCAGTCCACGGCGGCTGCGGCAGAAAGAGTCTTTGAATTCTTAGAGGAAGAGGAAGAAGACGTAACGGTGGAAAATCCTGTAAAGCTGTCCCATGTGGACGGTGCGGTTTCCTTTGACCATGTAGGCTTCGGCTACACACCGGACAAAATTGTTATAAAGGATTTCTCCTGTCAGGTGAAGCCCGGACAGACCATCGCGATAGTAGGACCCACCGGCGCCGGCAAGACAACCATGGTAAAACTGCTGATGCGTTTCTATGATGTAAATAAGGGCGCTATTAAGGTGGACGGCCACAATGTAAAGGAATTCAACCGCGGCGACCTTCGGGAAAACTTCGGCATGGTATTGCAGGACACCTGGCTGTTTAAGGGTACGATTATGGAAAATATCCGGTATGGCAAGCTGGACGCTACAGATGAGGAGGTCATAGCGGCAGCCAAGGCAGCCCATGCCCACCATTTCATCCAGACACTGCCGGGCGGCTACCGGATGGAACTGAATGAGGACGCCAGCAATGTTTCCCAGGGACAGAAGCAGCTCCTTACCATTGCCAGAGCCATTTTAGCGGACAATCCCATTATGATTTTAGATGAGGCCACCAGCTCCGTGGATACCCGCACGGAGGGCAGAATTCAGAAGGCGATGAACAACCTGATGAAGGGAAGGACCAGCTTTGTCATTGCACACAGACTTTCCACCATCAAGGAAGCGGATTTGATTCTGGTAATGAAGGACGGAGACATTGTGGAGCAGGGTACCCACGAAGAACTGCTCCGTAAGAATGGCTTCTACGCAACCCTTTACAACTCGCAGTTTGAGGAAGCCACGGCCTGATAAAAATGTTCCTTTTTTGTACATTCTATGTTATAATGAGCCACAGAGAAGCGAGAATGTGATGGGAGGCAGTGCATGGGGGCGGAACTCGTAAGTACTTTTGACATATATCAGGTTATCAGCCGCGCTATGGGTGCCATGAATGCACGGCTTTTAAATCACGGCGACATAGTCGGCTATATTTTTTACAACATGCTGAAGGTGGAAGGCAAATACAGCGATACTGAGCTGGCGGAATGGGCGCTGATTGGTATGCTGCACGATGTGGGCGCCATCAAGACCAACATGAACAATGCCAGTCTGGCGACCATCGAAACAACCAACGTGTGGGCGCATTCCATTTACGGCTATCTGTTTCTGCGTTATCTGTCTCCGGTAGGGGATAAGGCGGAGGTGGTGCTTTACCATCACCTTCCGTACAAGCTGCATGGACAGATAAACAGCCGTTACATAAGGGAAGCACAGTATCTGACCATTGCGGATAAGATGGATTTGTTTGCCCGGGCAGAAGGACACAACATGCCGAGGGATTATTTTTCCACCAAAGGGGACATAGATTTTGCCCAGAAAGCATTAGAGCGTTTTTATGTTGCCCAGAAGAGGTTCCATATACTGGATAAACTGAAAACCGGCGAATACAGGCAGGAGATGAGCGCACTGTTTAAGAGCGCCGCCTTCAACGAACAGCAGAAGAAGGGCTTTCTGGAAATGCTGGTGTATTCCATTGATTTCCGAAGCCAGCAGACGGTTATCCATACCATGTCAACCAAGGCATTTTCCCTGGAAATAGGCAAGCTCATGAATGTGGGCACCAGGGATTTGGAAATTCTGTATTACGGCTCTCTTTTACATGACATCGGCAAAATTGTCATTCCGCTTTCCATACTGGAAGCGCCGAGACGGCTGACCGATGAAGAAATGCGTATTATGAAGGCTCATGTGGTTATCACCGGCAAAATTCTGGAAGGTATCATGGATGAGCGGATTGTGAATGTGGCATACAGACATCATGAGAAGCTGGATGGCACCGGTTACCCGCAGGGACTGCTGGCAGAGGATTTGAACCAGCTTGAAAGAATCGTTGCTGTGGGAGATATTTTAAGCGCCCTTTACAGCAAGAGAAGCTACAAGGATTCCTTTCCGCCGGAAAAAATAAAAGATATCTTAAAAGGCGATGCCGACAACGGCAAGATAAGCAAAGAGATAGTGGACGTGGTGCTGAAAAATTTTGACGACATCATCAGCCGCTACGAGAAACAGCGTAACCTGACCATGGAACGCTACATGGAAATCACCGCCCAGTACGACAGCATCTACGAAAAGTTCAAAGCGTTTGACGCATAACATCTGTGCCGCGGCAGGCACAACCTACAAACAAAACAGCCTGAGTTATTCTTTACAGACCCGCTCGCGCTTCGCAGTCACCGTAGCGGTACATAAGGTGCTAAATGACAGCACCTAAGTACCGACGGTGACTAAGAGTCTGAAAAGAATAAGCTCAGGCTTATTTATGCTTGTAAACAGTGCCAACACCGAACAAACAACACCAACTGCAGGTGAGGAGGGAAGAAGTACCTGCCCCCTCTATGCCTGCCAGCGGCCGGAAGCACCGCAGGGGAGTACAAGACCGGTGTTACTTACGGGAAGCCCGATTTCTTCCGCCGACACCTTTCCACCAAATTTCTTTTTGACGGTGAGATTTAACATGTACGACAGTACTGCAGGCTGCAACCCGGTGGTGTAGGAGTTGATGAGGAAAAACAGGGGCTTGTCCGACAGAAGCTTTGCGGTCAGTTCCACAAAGGGGAAGATGTTTTCCTCGATTTTCCAGATTTCACCTTTCGGCCCCCTGCCGTAGGAGGGCGGATCCATGATAATACCGTCGTAATGATTGCCGCGGCGGATTTCCCGTTCCACAAACTTGGTGCAGTCATCCACCAGCCAGCGGATAGGGGCATCGGCAAGGCCGCTTGCCGCAGCATTTTCCTTTGCCCAGGAAACCATGCCCTTGGAGGCATCCACATGGGTGACCTGTGCACCGGCTTTTGCGGCGGACACGGTAGCTCCTCCGGTGTAGGCAAACAGGTTCAGTACCTTTACGGGACGTCCGGCATGGGCAATCAGATCGGAAAACCAGTCCCAGTTGACCGCCTGTTCCGGGAACAGACCGGTATGCTTGAAGCTGAAGGGCTTTAAGTGGAAGGTGAGCTCCTTATAGGAAATGCTCCATTCGTCCGGGAGATTTATGAACTCCCATTCGCCGCCGCCCTTGCTGCTCCTGTGGTAATGGCCGTTTTTCTTTTTCCAGCCCGGATGCTCATGCGGTGTGTTCCAGATGACCTGGGGGTCGGGACGTACCAGCAGGTATTTTCCCCACCGTTCCAGCTTTTCACCGCCGGAGGTATCCAGCACTTCGTAATCTTTCCAGTTATTTGCAATCCACATGGTAATAAACAAACCTTTCCTTAAATAATTTCTTCTATTATATATATACTTCTTATATATATTCTTCTCTTATACTACACAGAATTTCCATTCTTTGCAAGAAAAGACTTGTATTTTGCGTTAAGACACTGTAAAATTCATAAATATGTGAAAGATATGTATATTTATACGCAAAGGAGAAAACTTATGAAGGGTGATATGGTAGAACTTGCGGCCTTTGTCTGCTACCTGGTGGTAGTACTGGCTGTGGGAGTTTATTTCTTTTTAAAAGGAAAGAAGACCGAATCGGGAGATAAGGATTATTTCTTAGGCGGCAGAAATATGAACGGACTGGTGGCGGCCCTTTCCGCCGGAGCCTCCGATATGAGTGCGTGGGTGCTCATGGGACTTCCCGGGTCCATTTATTTATACGGCATGGGCCAGGTATGGATTTCCGTGGGACTTTTAATCGGTACCGTTTGTGCGTGGACCTTTGTGGCACCGAGGCTTCGCCGGTATTCCATTAAGGCAAACGACTCCATTACCATTCCGCAGTTTCTGGTAAACCGTTTCCAGTCCAAAAATCCGGCGCTGCAGATTATCTGTGCCATCATCTTTATTATTGCCTACTGTATCTATGCAGCATCCAGTATTGTGGCATGCGGTTCCCTGTTCGTTACCGTTTTCGGTGTGGTGGAATTCAACCTGTTCGGCCTGCATGTTGTGATGAATGAACTGTTCTACATGATTTTAGCGACCTGCGTTATTTTATTCTATACGTTCTTAGGTGGTTTCAATGCCGTATGCTGGACGGACTTTTTCCAGGGCATGCTGATGCTCTTAGCCCTGCTTACAGCTCCTATCGTGGCGCTGTTTGCCATGCGTGGTGCGGACTTTACACCGCTTGCTCCGGTTGTTACGGGCGAACATTACTACAGCCTCTTATCCACCGGTAAATGGGACTGGGGCAGTATCTCCGATATTGTAAGCGGTTTCGGCTGGGGACTCGGGTATCTGGGGATGCCGCACATCCTTGTGCGTTACATGTCCATCCGTTCCGAAAAGGAAATGAAAAAATCCTGTATTGTGGGAAGCACCTGGACAGCCCTTATTTTAATTATGGCTTCCGCAGTGGCGCTGGTAGGACATGAATACCTGGGTACATACCTGGATGACGGCAGCAAGAGCCTTATCTTTATATATATGGTAAGAAGCCTGTTCCCGGCATTGCTCTCCGGTGTTCTGCTTTCCGCAATCTTAGCGGCATCCATGAGTACGGCGGACTCGCAGCTTTTAGCGTCCTCCTCCGCATTTGCGTCCGATGTTTACAAGCCTGTGTTCCGCAAGAATGCTTCCAATAAGGAAATGCTCTGGGCGGGCAGAATAATCGTAGCCGTTATCTCCGTTGTGGCTCTGGTTATTGCATTAAGCCCGAACTGCAAGGGCATCATGGCACTGGTGGAATGTGCGTGGGCGGCATTCGGATCTGCATTCGGACCCACTATCGTGCTTGCATTATATTGGAAGAGATTTACTTATAAGGGTGCGGTTGCCGGTATCGTGGGCGGCTTTGTGACAGATGCCCTCTGGTATGCGTTCCTGTCGGAAAGCACCGGCCTTTACGAAATCATTCCCGGCTTTGCCGTAGGACTTGCGGCAGCGGTTATCGTATCCCTGCTTGACAGGAAACCTTCCAAAGAAGTGGAAGAAATGTTTGAAGCAGCCAAGGAAAAAACAGAATAATGAAGAAATCGGTCCTTTTTCAAAAAAAGTACAATTTAAATACAATTTTTTTGAAAAAGGACTTGCTTTTTTAAGAGGAGTAATGTAAAATACTCCTTGCTGTGGCATGATAGCGATGAAGCGTGAGGTTGCTGCTGATGGGTGATGCCGGATAGCAGGTTTTCCGTGGAGCGAATGTCAAGTTAGGAAACTGACGACAAGTCACTGTACAGACAATCAGGTCTGCCGATAGGCAGAAACAACCGTGAGAAACGAGGCAGTTCAAATGTATTGTGTTTGACTGTAGGACACACACGGGAGAGTGTACAGTCACCGCTTGTCGTACTTCAATTAAAAGTGCGAAAAGGAGGCGACTTTTTTTATGGCAACGAGTCAAGTAATGAGAATTACACTGAAAGCGTACGATCATCAGTTAGTAGATGCATCTGCCAAAAAAATCATCGAAACAGTCAAGAAGAATGGAGCTCAGGTAAGCGGACCGGTACCCCTTCCTACTAAAAAGGAAGTAGTTACTATTCTCCGTGCAGTTCACAAGTACAAAGATTCCCGTGAACAGTTTGAGCAGAGAACCCATAAGAGACTTATCGATATCATTACACCGACACAGAAGACAGTTGATGCATTGCAGAGACTGGAAATGCCTGCAGGTGTTTACATTGATATTAAGATGAAGAACAAGTAATTCAACATCTTAAGAAACATAATATCCCCTACTAGTATGGACGCGAGGTATTGGACATCGAATGCGATTGCGCCCCGCTGTAGAATAAACAGGAGGAAAACATGAAGAAAGCAATTTTAGCAACAAAAGTCGGAATGACTCAAATCTTCAACGAAGACGGTGTTCTTGTTCCCGTAACCGTTCTTCAGGCAGGACCTTGTGTAGTAACCCAGGTTAAAACAGTTGAAAACGACGGTTACAGCGCAGTACAGGTTGGCTTCGTAGACAAGAAAGACAAGATCATCAACAAAGATGCAAGCGGAAAGAAAGAAATCGTTCACGCACACGGCGTAAACAAGGCTATGCAGGGACATTTCAAGAAAGCCGGCACGACATCCAAGAGATATGTAAGAGAATTCAAATTTGAAAATGCAGAAGAATATGCTCTCGGTGCAGAGATTAAAGCTGATATCTTCGCAGCAGGCGACAAGATTGATGCTTCCGCAATTTCCAAAGGTAAAGGTTTCCAGGGTGCGATCAAGAGATTTGGTCAGCACAGAGGACCTATGAAGCATGGTTCCAAATTCCATCGTCATCAGGGTTCCAATGGTGCCTGCTCCTCACCCAGCCGTGTATTCAAGGGAAAAGGAATGCCCGGACATATGGGTTGCGTAAAAGTAACCGTTCAGAACCTCGAAGTAGTAAGAGTGGATGCTGACAAGAACTTACTTTTAGTAAAGGGCGCAGTACCCGGTCCCAAGAAAGCATTAGTGACCATTAAAGAAACCGTAAAGGCAGAAAGCTAATCGCTTGCGGCTTGAAGATGAAAGGAGGACTTAGACAGAAATGGCAAACGTATCTGTTTATAACATGGAAGGCAAAGAAGTCGGAACAATCGACTTAAACGATGCTATTTTCGGCGTAGAAGTGAACGAACATCTGGTACACATGGCAGTTGTTCAGCAGCTTGCAAATAATCGTCAGGGTACACAGAAAGCAAAGACACGTTCTGAAGTATCCGGTGGCGGAAGAAAACCTTGGAGACAGAAAGGAACCGGTCATGCAAGACAGGGTTCAACAAGATCTCCCCAGTGGGCAGGCGGCGGTGTTGTATTCGCTCCCGTTCCCAGAGATTACTCTTTCAAATTAAACAAGAAAGAGAAGAGAGCAGCTCTTAAGTCTGCACTGACCAGCAAGGTTCAGGACAACAAACTTATCGTAGTTGACGAACTTAAGTTTGACGAAATCAAGACCAAGAGCTTTGCAAACGTTATGAAGAACCTGAACGTAACAAAGGGACTTGTTGTTTTAGCTGAGAACGACGCAAACGTAGTTCTTTCCGCAAAGAACATCCCCACTGTTCAGACCACTTTAACCAACACCTTAAACGTTTATGACGTGATGAAGGCAGGCACTGTTGTTCTTACCAAGGACGCTGTTGCAAAGATGGAGGAGGTATACGCATAATGGCAGACATTAAATACTATGACGTTATCCTCAAACCGGTTATTACCGAAAAGAGTATGGCTGGTATGGGCGAAAAGAAATATACTTTCCTGGTTCATCCGGATGCAAACAAGACACAGATTAAAGAAGCTGTGGAAAAAATGTTCGATGGCGCTAAAGTAGAGAGAGTTAACACCTTGAACTACGACGGAAAGAATAAGAGACGCGGCATGACCACCGGCAAGACTGCAAAGACCAAGAAAGCAGTTGTATGGCTTACCGCTGACAGCAAAGATATCGAAATCTTCGCTGGCTTATAAGATTTTTAAGTATGCGGCTTAGGGGCTGCGCAAAATAATTGAGCAAAGGAGATACAACAATGGGAATTAAGACATACAACCCATATACACCTTCGAGAAGAAATATGACCGGTTCTGATTTTTCCGAGATTACCAAAACTACTCCTGAAAAATCACTGTGCGTATCTTTAGACAAGAGCGCTGGTCGTAACAATCAGGGTAAGATTACCGTCAGACATCGCGGCGGCGGATCCAGAAGAAAATACAGAATCATTGATTTCAAGAGATATAAGGATGGCATTCCTGCAACTGTAATCGGTATCGAATACGACCCGAACAGAACTGCAAACATCGCTCTTATCTGCTATGAAGACGGCGAGAAGGCTTACATTCTTGCACCCGAAGGCCTGACAGACGGCATGAAGGTTATGAACGGTGAGCACGCAGAAGTAAGAACAGGTAACTGCCTGCCTTTGGCTCAGATCCCTGTAGGTACTCAGGTACACAACGTAGAATTATATCCCGGCAAGGGCGGCCAGTTAGTTCGTTCCGCTGGTAACAGCGCACAGCTGATGGCTAAGGAAGGCAAATACGCTACCTTAAGACTTCCCTCCGGTGAAATGAGAATGGTTCCTCTCAACTGCAGAGCAACCGTTGGTATTGTAGGCAATGTAGACCACAGCCTTGTAAACTTAGGTAAAGCAGGACGTAAGCGTCACATGGGTATCCGTCCTACCGTTCGCGGTTCCGTTATGAACCCTAACGACCATCCTCACGGTGGTGGTGAAGGCAAGACCGGTATCGGACGTCCGGGTCCCTGCACTCCTTGGGGCAAACCTGCACTCGGCTTAAAGACACGTAAGAAGAAAAACAAGTCCAATAAGCTGATTGTAAGAAGAAGAGACGGCAAGGCCATCAAATAATTAAGGAGGAGAGACAATGGCTAGATCACTGAAAAAAGGACCTTTCGCAGACAAGAGCCTGTTAAAAAAGGTTGACGCATTAAATGCATCAGGACAGAAGCAGGTTATCAAGACCTGGTCCCGTCGTTCTACAATTTTCCCTTCTTTTGTGGGACATACAATTGCAGTACATGACGGTAGAAAGCACGTTCCTGTATATGTAACAGAAGATATGGTTGGACACAAGCTCGGCGAGTTCGTTGCAACCAGAACATTTAGAGGACATGGAAAAGACGAAAAGAAGTCAAAAGTAAGATAATTTCACTTCCATAGTTGAAAGGAGGACCAATTCTATGGCTAAGGGACATAGAAGTCAAATTAAAAGAGAAAGAAACGCGCAGAAAGATACAAGACCTTCAGCTAAGATCTCTTACGCAAGAGTTTCTGTTCAGAAAGCATGTTTCGTATTGGATGCCATCAGAGGCAAGGATGTTCAGACTGCTCTGGCAATCTTAACCTATAATCCCAGATATGCATCAAGCGTTGTAAAGAAGTTATTGGAATCTGCAGTAGCCAATGCTGAAAATAATAATGGTATGAATCCTGCTAACCTTTATGTTGCAGAATGCTTCGCCAACAAGGGACCTACCATGAAGAGAGTAAGACCCAGAGCACAGGGCAGAGCATACAGAATTGAGAAGCAGATGAGCCACATCACCGTTATTCTGGATGAGAAGAAATAGGAAGGGAGTCAAGAGTTATGGGACAGAAAGTTAATCCTCACGGCCTTAGAGTCGGCGTTATTAAAGATTGGGATTCTAAATGGTACGCTGATGCTGAATTCTCTGACTATTTAGTAGAGGACTACAACATCAGAAAGTATCTGAAGAAGAAATTATATGCTGCAGGTGTTTCCAAGATTGAAATCGAAAGAACATCTGACAGAGTAAAAGTTATCATCTATACCGCAAAGCCCGGTGTTGTAATCGGTAAGGGTGGTGCAGAAATCGAAGTAACTAAGGCAGAACTTGCCAAGCTTACCGGCAAGAAGGTTTTAGTTGACATCAAAGAAATCAAGAGACCGGATAAGGATGCACAGCTCGTTGCAGAAAACATTGCACAGCAGCTTGAAAACCGTGTATCTTTCAGACGTGCCATGAAGTCCTGCATGGGCAGAACCATGAAGGCAGGTGCACAGGGTATCAAGGCTTCCTGTTCAGGACGTCTGGGCGGTGCAGATATGGCTCGTACCGAGTTCTACAGCGAGGGAACAATTCCTCTGCAGACATTGAGAGCAGATATTGACTATGGCTTCGCAGAAGCTGACACCACATACGGTAAGGTTGGTGTTAAGGTTTGGATTTACAAAGGCGAAGTTCTTCCCACTAAAAATCAGGAAGGGAGCGAGAAATAATTATGTTAATGCCTAAGAGAGTAAAGCGTCGTAAACAGTTCCGCGGCAGTATGGCAGGTAAAGCTATGAGAGGCAATACCTTAAGTTACGGCGAATTCGGTCTGGTTGCAATAGAGCCTTGCTGGATCAAAGCAAATCAGATTGAAGCAGCCCGTATTGCTCTTACCCGTTATACCAAGCGTACCGGTAAAGTATGGATTAAGATTTTCCCGGATAAGCCCGTAACCGTTAAGCCTCTTGGAACTCGTATGGGTTCCGGTAAAGGTGCCGTTGATGGTTGGGTAGCAGTTGTTAAACCTGGACGTGTAATGTTTGAAATCGCAGGAGTTCCCGAGGAATCTGCAAGAGAAGCATTACGTCTTGCAATGCACAAGCTTCCTTGCAAGTGCAAGGTAGTTTCTAAAGCAGATCTGGAAGGCGGTGTGGCAGAAAATGAATAAATTCGTAGAAGATTTGAGAAATAAATCAGATGCAGAATTAGCACAGGAATTAGTTGCTGCAAAGAAAGAACTTTTCAATTTGAGATTCCAGAACGCAACCAATCAGTTGGACAATACAGCAAGAATTAAAGAAGTAAGAAAAAATATTGCCCGTATTCAGACTGTTATTACCGAGAAAGCAAACGCATAATCGGTTTCGTTCACAAGGCCCCATGAGGGTGGAATTTCAGAAAGGAGATTTTGATCGTGGAAAGAAATTTAAGAAAAACACGTACCGGTAAGGTAATCAGCAATAAGATGGATAAGACAATCGTTGTTGCTATTGAAGAGCATGTTAAGCATCCCCTTTACAAGAAGATCGTAAAAGATACTTACAAATTAAAGGCTCATGACGAAAACAATGAATGCAATATTGGCGATACCGTTAAAGTAATGGAAACAAGACCTCTCTCCAAGGATAAGAGATGGAGACTTGTTGAAATCGTTGAAAAGGCTAAATAATCCAGGCCTAAAGAGAATTTCGGTACAATTTTGGAAGGAGAAATAACATGGTTCAGCAAGAGAGCAGACTTAAGGTTGCTGATAACACCGGTGCAAAGGAACTTCTCTGCATCAGAGTTATGGGCGGCTCTACAAGAAGATATGCACAGATTGGCGATATCATTGTTGCTTCTGTTAAAGATGCAACACCAGGCGGCGTTGTAAAAAAAGGTGATGTAGTAAAGGCTGTTGTCGTTCGTTCCGTTAAAGGCGCACGTCGTAAAGATGGTTCTTACATCAAATTTGATGAAAATGCTGCAGTAATCATCAAAGATGACAAGACTCCGAGAGGAACTCGTATCTTTGGACCGGTAGCGAGAGAACTTCGTGAGAAGCAGTTCATGAAGATTGTTTCCCTTGCACCCGAAGTATTATAAGGAGGTATCCCATGGCTACATTAAAAATCAAAAAAGGTGATACCGTAAAGGTCATCGCCGGCAAAGATAACGGCAAGGAAGGCAAAGTTATTGCCGTAGACCACAAGAACAGCAAAGTAACAGTTGAAGGCGTAAACATGATTACAAAGCATGCAAAACCTTCTCAGGCTAACCCCAACGGCGGAATTCTTCAGAAAGAAGCTCCGATTGACCTGTCCAACGTAATGTATGTTCACGAAGGAAAGGTTACCAGAATCGGCTTCAAGGTAGAAGACGGCAAAAAAGTTCGTGTTGCTAAGACAACCGGCAAAGTGATTGATTAATTCGGGGAAGGAGGAAACAAAGCGTGAGCAGACTTAAAGATTTATATAACAGTGAAATTAAAGACGCCATGGTTAAGAAGTTCGGTTACAAGAACGTAATGGAAATCCCCAAGATTGACAAAATCGTAATCAACATGGGCGTTGGTGAAGCAAAGGAAAACGCAAAGGTTCTGGAAGGCGCTGTTAAGGATATGGAAACCATTACCGGACAGAAAGCTATTCTGACCAAGGCTAAGAATTCCGTAGCAAACTTCAAAATCCGTGAAGGTATGCCTATCGGATGCAAGACCACCTTACGTGGTGATAAGATGTATGAGTTCCTGGATCGTCTGGTAAACTTGGCATTACCCCGTGTACGTGACTTCAGAGGTGTAAACCCTAACGCATTCGACGGCAGAGGTAACTATGCACTTGGTATTAAGGAACAGATTATCTTCCCTGAAATCGAATATGATAAGGTAGATAAGGTAAGAGGTATGGATATCATTATCGTAACCACCGCAAAGACAGATGAAGAGGCACGTGAATTATTAAGATTATTCAACATGCCCTTCGCTAAATAGGAGGTAAATTCATGGCTAAGACATCTATGAAGTTAAAACAGCAGCGTAAGCCCAAGTTCTCTACCCAGGCTTACACACGTTGCAAGATCTGCGGACGTCCCCATTCTGTTTTAAGAAAATATGGAATTTGCAGAGTTTGCTTCCGTGAACTTGCATATAAGGGACAGATTCCCGGCGTGAAGAAAGCAAGCTGGTAAGGATGAAAAGATTTCCTAAGCCGGCACAAAACGCCGACTAAGAAAATCTAAGTTTCATCCCCGGAAGAATGCCTGTGGCATTCTTTGGGGCTTGCACGGTACCATCTGAAGTTTATCAGACTCTTTAGAGTCTGGTTTTCGAGATGGGGGCGAATTCAATTATTTAAGCATGGTTCAAGTCAAAATTATAAGGAGGAAACTAAATCATGACTATGAGTGATCCTATTGCAGATATGCTTACAAGAATCCGTAACGCAAACACTGCAAAACATGACACAGTTGATGTTCCTTCTTCCAAAATGAAACTGGCTATTGCACAGATTTTATTAGAAGAAGGCTATATTAAGAAATACGATATCGTAGAAGAGGGCAACTTCAAGACCATCCGCATTACTTTAAAGTACAATGCAGATAAGACCGAAAGAATCATCTCCGGTATCAAGAGAATCAGCAAGCCCGGTCTTCGTGTATATGCCGGCAAGGAAGATCTGCCTAAGGTACTCGGCGGACTCGGTATTGCAATCATTTCCACAAACCAGGGTGTTGTAACCGACAAGAAAGCAAGAGAGCTGCAGGTTGGCGGCGAAGTTCTTGCATTCGTATGGTAATTAACCGGAAACTATAAACCTAATAAAATATTATAGGAGGTACGGGCATGTCACGTATAGGTAGAATGCCAATCGCAATTCCTGCAGGCGTAACTGTAGAGGTTGCAGAAAATAACAAAGTGACCGTTAAGGGTCCTAAGGGAACTCTTGAGAGAGTTCTTCCTCACGAGATGGAAATCAAAGTTGAGGGCGCAGAAGTAGTAGTTTCAAGACCCAATGATTTAAAGAAAATGAAATCTTTACATGGTTTAACCAGAACTCTTATTCATAACATGGTAATCGGTGTTACCGAAGGCTATGAAAAGAAGCTGGAAGTAAACGGTGTAGGTTACAGAGCAGCTAAGTCCGGTAAGGTTCTGACCTTATCCTTAGGATACTCTCATCCCGTAGAGATGACCGATCCCGAAGGTATCGAAACAGTTCTTGATGGACAGAACATCATTATCGTAAAAGGTATTGATAAAGAAAAAGTTGGCCAATTCGCAGCTGAAATCAGAGATAAGAGAAGACCTGAACCTTACAAGGGCAAGGGTATTAAGTATGCTGATGAGACAATCAGACGTAAAGTTGGTAAGACCGGTAAGAAATAACAGATAAGGAGAGTATGAAAATGGTTAGTAAAGAATCAAGACAAGAAATTCGTGTTAAAAAGCACATGAGAATACGTAACCGTTTCAGCGGTACTGCCGAAAGACCCCGTCTGGCCGTATTCAGAAGCAATAATCATATGTATGCTCAAATTATCGACGATACAGTTGGTAACACATTAGTATCTGCTTCCACTCTTGAAAAAGAAATCAAGGCAGAGCTGGAAAAGACCAATAACGTTGATGCAGCAGCATATCTTGGAACTGTAATTGCAAAGAGAGCACTGGAAAAAGGCATCTCTGAAGTAGTCTTTGATAGAGGCGGCTTTATATACCAGGGTAAAATCGCAGCATTAGCTGAAGCAGCCAGAGAAGCTGGCTTACAATTCTAGGAAAGGGAGAAGACATATGAAACAGACAATCGTAGATGCAAGTCAGCTTGAATTAATGGATAAGGTCGTTGTTATTAAGCGTGTATCCAAGACTGTAAAGGGTGGACGTACCATGCGTTTCACCGCTTTAGTAGTAGTTGGTGACGGCAACGGTCATGTAGGCGCAGGACTTGGCAAGGCTGTAGAAATTCCTGAAGCAATCCGTAAGGGTAAAGAAGATGCCATGAAGCACATCGTAAATGTTGCTATGGATGAAAACAACAGTATTACACACGACTTCATTGGTACTTATGGCTCCGCTAATGTTCTTTTGAAGAAGGCTCCCGATGGTACCGGTATCATCGCTGGTGGTCCTGCTCGTATCGTTTGCGAACTTGCAGGTATCAAGAATATCCGTACCAAATCTCTGGGCTCCAACAATAAGCAGAACGTTGTTCTGGCAACCATTGCAGGCTTAAGCAAGCTGAAGTCCCCGGAAGAAGTAGCTAAAAACCGTGACAAATCAGTAAACGAAATCCTCGCTTAATCGGGCAACCGGTTAAACAAATGGTTTGAAAGGAGAAAAAAGACAATGGCAGAGAATAAAATGTTAAAAATCACATTAGTTAAGTCCACCATTGGAGCTGTTCCCAAGAACAAGGCAACAGCACTTTCCATGGGACTGAGAAAACTGAACAAGTCTGTTATCCTTCCGGATAATGCAGCTACAAGAGGACAGATTCAGCAGATTAGTCATTTAATTAAAGTAGAAGAAGTATAAACGGATAGGAGGTGTCAGAATGGAATTATCAAATTTAAGACCCGCAGAAGGTTCCAAGCACAGTGATAATTTTAGAAGAGGCCGTGGACATGGTTCAGGTAATGGCAAGACTGCCGGTAAGGGACATAAGGGACAGAAAGCACGTTCCGGAGCACCCAGAATCGGTTTTGAAGGTGGTCAGATGCCTTTATACAGACGTATTCCTAAGAGAGGCTTCACCAACAGAAATACAAAGGATATCGTTGCAATCAACTTAAGTGCTCTTGAAGTTTTTGATAACGGCAGCACCGTAGATGTAAATGCACTTATGGAAGCAGGCATTATCAAGAACCCCAGAGATGGCGTAAAGATCCTTGGAAATGGAGAGTTAACTAAGAAGCTTACGGTTAAGGCTGATGCGTTCAGCGCTTCCGCTAAAGAAAAAATCGAAGCTCTTGGTGGAAGTGCAGAGGTGATGTAATATGCTTACAACACTGAAAAATGCATTTAAAATCAAGGATATCAGAAAAAAAATCTTTTATACCTTCGTAATGCTCGTTATTATCCGTATCGGCTCTACACTGCCGGTACCGGGCATTAACGGAGAAACCTTCCGCGCCTGGTTTGCTCAGCAGACCAGCGGAATGGGAGGCGCTTTAAGCTTCTTTGATGCCATTACAGGTGGTTCCTTTACCAATATGTCCATCCTGTCATTGAACATCAACCCGTACATCACATCCTCTATTATCATTCAGCTTCTTACCATTGCAATTCCGAAGCTGGAAGAAATGCAGAAGGACGGCGAGGACGGCAGAAAGAAGTTAGCATCCATAACCCGTTATGTGACCGTAGCTCTGGCACTGATTCAGGCAAGTGCAATGGCTATTGCTTTTGCAAACCAGGGTATCATGGCGCGTAACGCACTGAACATCATTACCGCTATCGTAACCATGACGGCAGGTAGTGCATTCCTTATGTGGGTCGGTGAAAGAATTACCGAAAACGGCGTTGGAAACGGTATTTCCATTGTCCTGGTAATCAACATCATTTCCCGACTGCCTCAGGATCTTTACAATCTGTATCAGCAGTTCGTGAAGGGCAAGCCTTTCGCAAGCGCCGCTCTTGCAGCCGTAATCATTCTGGCAATCATCGTCCTGATGGTTGTACTGGTTATCATCTTAAACGATGGTACACGTAAGATTCCCGTGCAGTATGCACAGAAGGTACAGGGCAGAAGACTTGTAGGCGGACAGTCCTCCAGTATTCCCTTAAAGGTAAATACCGCAGGCGTTATCCCCATCATTTTTGCACAGTCCTTACTGCAGTTCCCGCTGATTATCAGCTCCTTTGTAAAATATAATACCGCCGGTGTTTGGGCAGAAATCTTAAAATACTTAAACTCCGGTAACTGGTGCAGCTTACAGCAGCCCAAGTATACGATTGGTATGTTAGTATACATCGTACTGGTTATCTTCTTTGCTTACTTCTATACCTCCATTACCTTCAATCCTTTGATGGTAGCGGACAACATGAAGAAGCAGGGCGGATTTATTCCCGGTATCAGACCCGGCAAGCCGACAAGTGATTACCTGACAAAGGTTCTTAATTATGTCATCTTCATCGGTGCGGTCGGTCTTACCATTATCGGTATTCTGCCGTACATTTTCAACGGTATTTTCAAAGCAAGCGTTTCCTTCGGTGGAACCAGCCTTATCATTATTGTAAGTGTTATTCTGGAGACCATGAAACAGATTGAGTCCCAGATGCTTGTCAGAAATTACAAAGGTTTTTTAAATGATTAAAACTTAGTATCCGGAGCAAAACTCCGGATACTTTTTTGATTTCCGTGTTGTTTTTTTCATTATCATGTTGCAAACATCGCAAATACACTGTAAAATAAATAATGTTAGGCTTATAAAGCACAGAAAGGCATGGTGAATATATGAAGATAATTATGTTGGGCGCTCCGGGCGCAGGCAAAGGTACACAGGCCAAGATGATTGCTGACAAATATCAGATTCCTCACATTTCCACAGGAGATATTTTCCGCGCAAACATCAAGAACGGCACAGAACTTGGTAAAGAAGCAAAGAAGTACATGGATCAGGGACTTTTGGTACCTGACGAACTGACTGTAAAAATTCTTTTGGACAGAGTGGCACAGCCCGACTGTGCAAACGGTTACGTGCTGGACGGTTTCCCCAGAACCATTCCCCAGGCAGAAGTACTGGACAAAGCGCTTACCGAATTAAACGATAAAATCGACTATGCAATCAACGTAGACGTTCCCGATGAAAACATCGTAAAGAGAATGTCCGGCAGACGCGCATGCGTAGCCTGCGGTGCAACCTACCACATCGAGCACATTCCTCCCAAGAAGGAAGGTGTATGCGACAAGTGCGGCGAGCCCCTTATTCTTCGTGACGATGACAAGCCGGAAACCGTCTTAAACCGTCTGAAGGTTTACCATGACCAGACACAGCCCCTGATCGATTTCTATACCGGGAAGGGTGTATTAAAGAGCGTAGACGGCACTGTGGATATGCAGGATGTCTTTGCATCCATCGTTGCCATCTTAGGTTAAGAAAGGCAAAAGAAATGGCAATAACAGTAAAATCTGCAAGAGAAATAGAACTCATGCGGGAATCCTGCAAGCTGCTTGCAGATGTATTCCAGAACATGGAGAGAGCGGTAAAACCGGGAATGTCCACCATGGACATCAATATTCTCGGAGACAAACTTATCAGAGGGCACGGATGCATTCCGAATTTCCTGCATTACAACGGATATCCGGCATCCATCTGCGTATCCGTAAACGATGAAGTCGTACACGGCATCCCCATGAAGCATCATATTTTACAGGAAGGTGATATCGTCAGCCTGGATGCTGGCCTTATTTACAAAGGATATCACTCCGATATGGCAAGGACCATTGCAGTGGGCGAAGTCAGTGAAGAAGCAAAGCTTTTAATGGAAAGAACCAGACAGAGCTTTTTTGAAGGTATCAAATATGCCAAAGACGGCAACCATCTTCATGACATTTCCAATGCGATTGATGCTTACATTTCACAGTTTGGCTATGGTATTGTAAGAGACCTTGTGGGTCACGGTATCGGTACCGCCCTGCACGAAGATCCCCAGATTCCCAACTTTGCACAGAGGAGAAAGGGACCCAGGCTGCAGGCAGGTATGACACTGGCAATCGAACCCATGATAAACATCGGCAGACCCGATGTCGTATGGCTGGATGATGACTGGACGGTTGTTACGGAAGACGGTTCCCTCTCCGCACATTATGAGAATACCATTCTTATAACGGACGGCGAGCCCGAAATCCTGACTCTCTATTAATCCCGTTAATAAAGGAGAAGTCCATGGAGACATTAACAGGTATGTACGCCTATTCCAAGGCCGGTCACGATAAAGGAACACTGTACCTTATTATAAAAGAGGATAAAGAGTCTGTCACACTTTGTGACGGACTCCTTAAAACCATAGAGCATCCCAAAAAAAAGAATAAAAAACATATTCAGCCGGTAAAAAGAAGCGATGACGCACTGCGGAAAAAGCTTATGGCAGGGGATGCCATCCGAAATGAGGAAATCAAAAGAAGCATCAAAATCATGGAAAGTGAGGAGGTAAAAAATGTCTAAGGCAGATGTAATCGAAATCGAGGGAACCGTTATTGAAAAACTTCCCAACACCATGTTCCAGGTAGAGCTGGAAAATGGACACAAGGTTCTGGCACACATCAGCGGTAAGCTGAGACAGAATTTCATTCGTATTCTTCCGGGCGATAAGGTAACATTGGAATTATCCCCCTATGATTTGTCAAAGGGAAGAATTATCTGGAGAGATAAATAAATTTATCTCTGCAAATTTTCTAAAAAATACTTGTAAACCAAGCAACTACATGCTATAATGTAAAACGGTCTTTTTTGAAAGGAGGGTTTAACGTGAAGGTTAGATCATCAGTAAAACCGATTTGCGAAAAGTGCAAAATCATCAAAAGAAAAGGACGTATCAGAGTAATCTGCGAAAATCCGAAACACAAACAGAGACAGGGATAATCACCAATCTGGTTTATGAATCAGGTATGTGAGTTCTTGTCCCATTATTGTATGCGGCTGAAAATACCCGTGTAATAAAAACACGGGCTTTTTATAGATAATGGCGGAGCTTGCGGGAGATTACTTGTTGATACCGGTTCGGTATGTCCGTTCCGGAAAGATCGGATTGAACGATTGACGTCCGGTTGGGTGAAAGCCCCAATCAACTTAGTAACTATTGAATGGAGGAAAACGTAAATGGCTCGTATTGCAGGTGTTGACTTACCTAGAGAAAAACGTGTGGAGATTGGTTTGACTTATGTCTATGGAATTGGCAGAGTAACAGCAAACAAAATCCTCGCAGAAGCAGGTGTAAATCCTGATACCCGTGTCAGAGAGCTGACAGATGACGAAGTAAAGAAAATCAGTGAAGCTATGGAAAAGTTAGACGTAACTGTAGAAGGTGATTTAAAGAGAGAAATCGCTCTGAACATCAAGAGATTACAGGAAATCGGCTGCTATCGTGGCGTTCGTCATCGTAAAGGTCTGCCCGTTCGTGGTCAGAAAACAAAGACCAATGCAAGAACACGTAAGGGTCCTAAGCGTACAGTAGCAAACAAGAAGAAATAATTGACTTCTTGACTGTACCAACCAGACAAATATTTTCGTAACTGTAGACAAAATTGAGAAAGTAGGTTAGTTTATCATGGCTAAGAAAGCAACAGTAGCTAATAAGAAAGTCGCTAAGAAGCGCGTAAAGAAAAACGTTGAACGTGGACAGGCACATATTCAGTCTTCTTTTAACAATACCATTGTTACTCTGACTGATAGCGAAGGCAATGCATTAAGCTGGGCAAGTGCCGGTGGTCTTGGATTTAGAGGTTCAAAGAAATCTACTCCGTATGCAGCTCAGATGGCAGCAGAAACCGCTACCAAGGCTGCTTTAATTCATGGATTAAAGACAGTAGATGTATTTGTAAAGGGACCTGGTTCAGGACGTGAAGCAGCAATCCGTGCTCTTTCAGCATGTGGTCTGGAAGTAACAAGCATTCGTGACGTAACACCCGTTCCTCACAACGGATGCCGTCCGCCTAAGAGACGTCGTGTGTAGTACCCTGTACTGACACGGTATTTAACATGAGTTGGAAGAAAGTGGCGTAAATTACGCACTGTAAACAATAGTAAGAGGCTTGACCTCACAGAAAGGAATTAAAACAATGGCAGTTAATAAAGTACCTGTACTGAAAAGATGTAGAAGCTTAGGTCTTGAACCCGCATACCTGGGTTATGACAAGAAATCCAACAGAACCTCTGCAAGAGCAGGCAAGAAGATGAGCGAGTATGGTCTCCAGTTAAGAGAGAAGCAGAAAGCAAAATTCATCTACGGCGTTCTGGAAAAGCCTTTCAGAAACTACTATGAAAAGGCTGATAGAATGAAGGGTATGACCGGTGAAAACCTTATGACTCTTCTGGAGAGCAGACTTGACAGCATCATTTTCAGAATGGGCTTTGCAAGAACAAGAAGAGAAGCAAGACAGATCGTTGGTCATAAGCATGTATTAGTAAACGGCAAGTGCATCAACGTACCTTCCTATTTAGTTAAAGCTGGGGATGTAATCGAAATCAGAGAAAAATCCAAATCTTTACAGAGATACAAAGATATCGTGGAAGTTACCGGCGGAAGATTAATTCCCGAGTGGCTGGATGTAGATATCGAAGCATTAAAAGGAACTGTAAAGGCACTCCCTACCAGAGAACAGATCGATGTTCCCGTAGACGAGATGCTTATTGTCGAATTATATTCTAAATAAGCCTTAATTAAAATTGTTCGTAAAGGAGGGTATTTGCAGTGTTTGATTTTGAAAGACCTAATATTGAGGTTGCTGAGATTTCCGAAGACAAAAAGTATGGCAGATTCGTGGTTGAACCTTTGGAAAGAGGTTACGGCATTACACTCGGTAATTCTTTAAGAAGAATTATGCTTTCTTCCCTGCCCGGCGCAGCAGTCAGCCAGGTGAAGATTGAAGGTGTGTTACACGAATTCAGTTCCATTCCCGGAGTAAAAGAAGATGTAACCGAGATCATCATGAATATCAAGAGTCTTGCAATCAGAGACAACAGCGAAACCAACGAGCCTAAGACCGCTTATATCGAGTTTGAAGGCGAAGGCGTGGTACACGCTTCTGATATCCAGGCAGACCAGGATATTGAAATCATGAATCCGGATTTGGTTATTGCTACCTTAAGCGGCGGCAAGGACACCAAGTTATACATGGAACTTACCATCACAAGAGGCAGAGGTTATGTCAGCGCCGATAAGAACAAAACGGATGATCTGCCGATTGGTGTAATCGCTATCGATTCCATTTATACACCGGTTGAAAGAGTCAATGTGACAGTAGAAAATACCCGTGTAGGTCAGATTACAGACTTTGATAAGCTTACATTGGATGTATATACCAATGGTACCTTAGAGCCCGATGAAGCTGTCAGCCTGGCTGCAAAAGTACTCAGCGAACATTTAAGCCTTTTCATTGATTTATCCGAGAATGCCAAGACTGCAGAAGTCATGATTGAAAAAGAAGATGATGAAAAAGAAAAGGTAATGGAAATGAGTATTGACGAACTGGAGTTATCCGTTCGTTCCTACAACTGCTTAAAGAGAGCAGGTATCAATACTGTAGAAGAACTTACCAATAAGACTTCTGAAGATATGATGAAGGTTCGTAACCTCGGACGTAAGTCTTTGGAAGAAGTTTTAGCTAAGTTAAAAGAACTGGGATTACAGTTAAAGCCCAGTGATGAATAAAAAGAACTCACTGCAGTAAAGCCGACAGGTATGCAGTAAGTTTCCCTAAGTGGCAAAGAAACCGCATTCGGTATGTAAGTCCAATGAGCGAAGCCGGATGTACCATGAAAGAGAGGAAATAAAAATGGCAAAGTATAGAAAGCTTGGCAGAACAAGCAGCCAGAGAAAAGCATTATTAAGAAACCAGGTAACCGCACTGTTAAACAACGGTAAAATCGTTACCACCGAAGCAAAAGCAAAAGAAGTTCAGAAAATCGCTGAAGGCATCATTGCTTTAGCTGTAAAAGAAAAAGACAACTTCGAAGAAGTTACCGTAAAAGCTAAGGTTGCCCGCAAGGACAAAGACGGCAAGAGAGTAAAGCAGATTGTTGATAAGGAAACCGGTAAGGTTCTTTCCGAAACACATCGCGACAAAGACGGTAAGATTATGAGAGTTGAAAACGGTGTTACCGTTACCGTTTACGACGAAGTAGAAAAGAAGATTAAGAAGGATATGCCTTCCAGACTTCATGCTCGCCGTCAGATGTTAAAGGTATTAAATCCTGTAGTGGAAGTTCCTACCGCAGCAGCAGGTAAGAAGAAAAACACCAAGGAAGTTGACCTTGTAGCAAAACTTTTCGATGAAGTAGCACCCAAGTATGCAGACCGTAAGGGTGGTTATACCAGAATCATCAAAATTGGTCAGCGTAAAGGCGATGCAGCTATGGAAGTAGTTCTTGAGTTAGTTTAATAGCTGATTTCATAACACAAATATAAAGAGGATTGATGGAAACATCAGTCCTTTTTTATTTTATGATAGCGCAATCTTGCCTCGCAGATGTGTGAAGTGCTTTAATACAATACAGATAATTTGTGAAGTTCGTACAAAATTAACATAAAAATCATCTAATTATAGAAAAAAATGTGGATTTATGATATAATGGAGCAAAATGAAAACAAGCGACACCGCAGGTGGCATTTGTTTTCATTGCGACATTAACGAGAGAATGTCCTGCAGCGCAGGACGAGAAGCGCGAGAGCGCTTATTCTCGAGTCTGAAGGGCATTGCAATAGAGCGACAGAACGAAGAAATCGTAACTATGCAACATTAACGAGAGAATGTCCTGCAGCGCAGGACGAGAAGCGCGAGAGCGCTTATTCTCGAGTCTGAAGGGCATTGCAATAGAGCGACAGTTCGAAGAAATCGTAACTATGCGACATTAACGAGAGAATGTCCTGCGGAAATATGAGGGACAGGGGAGGAAATTCCATATGAAGATGCAGTCAAAATTACTCTTGGTTTCTTTAACACCGCTGCTGATAATCGGCGTTCTGGTGTGCGTACTCAGCGGTATCAAAATCAACACGGTTGTCACAGGTACCATTGAGAACGGCTTAAAGGGCGTAGCCACTGCAGTAAGAGATACTTTGTGGAATACGGATAAAAACTCCGATTACCGGCTCACAGAGGACGGAGAACTGTATAAAGGTGATTTCTATGTTTCCGGTGGTATTACCATTGTAGACAATATCAAAAGAGCTACCGGCATGGAGGTCATTGTTTTTTATAAAGACACCTGTATTCTGACTTCTGTTGTGGACGGAAACGGAAAGCGAATTGTGGGTACGAAGGCTGCCGACAACATCGTATTGGAAGTATTAAGAAAAAAAGGTGACTATTTCTCCACGGAAGATGAAATTTTAGGACAGAAATATTTTGGATATTATATCCCCCTGAATGACCGTAATATGAACCCCATCGGTATGATATTTGCCGGTGTGCCCCAGGCACAGGCCAAGGCACAGATTATGGAGATTATGGGTGTTATACTTGCCATTATCAGCAGCATGACCATCTTGGCGGCCATTCTGTTGTTCTTTATCGTCAGGAGGCTGGTACGTGCCCTGCACAAAGGAACAAACGCACTGGAAGAGGTTTCCCAGGGCAATCTGGATATCTATCTGGATGAGAATACCTTAAAGCGAAAAGATGAGGTCGGAAAGATTTCCAGAGCCATTATAAAGCTCAGAGAAGAATTAGTATCCATTATCGGTACCATGAAAAAACACAGTGACGAACTGGCAGCTTCTGCGGAATATCTGGACCAGAAGATGGCGGAAACGACAGATACCCTGTCACAGGTGGAAAAAGCCGTCAGCGAGGTATCGGACAGTGCCACAAGCCAGGCATCCGAAACACAGAATGCTACCCAAAACGTCATTGAAATCGGCGATATGGTGGCAGATACGGCAAAAGAAGCCGAAACCATGTATGTGAATGCAAAGAATATGAGTAAGCTTGGCAACGAAGCCTTTGAAACTCTGCATGAGCTGCAGGATATCAATGCGTACGCCAAGGAGTCCATTGATGCCATTTACGAACAGACCAACAATACGAATGATTCCGTACATAAAATCAGAGAAGCAACGAGCCTGATTACCTCTATTGCAGAGGAAACCAACCTGTTGTCCTTAAATGCCTCTATTGAAGCGGCAAGGGCAGGCGTACAGGGCAGAGGTTTTGCGGTAGTAGCATCCCAGATACAGAAGCTGGCAGAGCAGACTAACGAGTCAGCCAGACATATTGAAGAAATTATTTCTTCTCTGCTTGCCGATTCCGAACGTGCTGTACAGACCATGGATGTAGTAAAGGAAAACATGGAAAAGCAGACGGAAAATGTAATCAGAACAGATGAAAGATTTGAAGAGGTATTAAAAGGTATAGCTGAGTCCCTGCAGGCAATTAACCGTATCACAGTGAAGACGGAAGAGATGGATAAAGCGAGAGTCAACGTGGTTGATACCGTACAGAACCTGTCCGCCATTGCAGAAGAGAATGCGGCAAGTACACAGGAGAGCTCGGCATCCATCACTGAAATCAGTACTTCTATTTCCAATATTGCCGAAAAGGCAGGCGAGCTGAAGGATATCGCCAACCAGATGGAAGAAAGAATGCAGGTATTTAAGCTGAACGGTGACGAAGAATAAAAAGCACCACCGGTTAAGGCAATGCTTTCTGGAAATGCTGGTAATCCTTGCTCGAGTTCCAGTTGCCGCCCCATGTGAAGCCGTGTTCCGTAAATAGCCGGTAACACAGGTCATCAGGGTCAATTTTATAAGGGAAAGAAACTGTGCGGTCAGCATAGGCTTCTCCTTCTACGGGAGAAACCGTCTGACCGCTTTTTTTATCGTAGCGGATGTACGGATTGTAAAGCGGATTGATATCAATCGCAAGACCTAAGGCATGTCTGGAGAGGGATTTTGTGCCGTCCACCATGCGGTAATTAAAGCAGGAAGTATTGTTGTCCGCCATGGAAGCGGTATCATCACCGTTGTAGTTCTCAATCAGGATGACTTTTTCTATCTGGTACTCCGATGCATATAAGTCATAAAAGATTTCCACCAGGTCTTCTGCAATGGAATTGTGACAAATCAGTTCTCCTTCTGCAAGTTTCCCGTCAAAATCGTAGTGAATAATGTGGACATATCTCAAATCTGCATAAGAAATGTCATTTTGCTCCCCTACATTCAGAGTACCTTCGGATGCTTCGGAAGGCAGAGCCGGGTAAGAAATGCCGGTAATATAGGAAATCAGGTCGTTTGAGAGCGGTTCGTAGTAAAAGCCTTCCTTATAAGAAACACGCTCCGGGGAAGAAGAGCCGTTATAATGCAGGGAAGAAGCTGTCTGTGCATCGGTGGGAGATAAGGTCTCCTCCGGAATAGTTTTGTTTTCACCCGTCTGGGTACCGTCATCGGACGAGATGTCTGTATCATCTTTCTGGGAAGCACTGCTGTCTGCTGAAACATTTTCCGAAGAAGGTGATTCCTCGGCACCTAAGCTTTCCTGCCTTGCCTGTTCATAGTCGAGCAGAGTTCCTTTCTTACCGCCCCATTTTCGGGACAGAACGGAAAAGATTGTAATCACAAGCAGCAGAATAAGGGAATATTTTAGAATTTCTTTTATGTGTAAGGGTGAATTTTTCATAGAATAAAATGCCTTTCCTGTATTTTGAAAATTATTATAGCCTTTTTTCACAAGAAAGACAAATTTTAGAAAAATTTCAGGAAATTATACTTTGAATACATTTTTCTATGGTTGTATTTCGGGGCTTTTCATAGTAAAATGTAAGCTGCGAATGTGCAGATTTGCGAAAATGCGGCAAAGAAGCACAGGAAGTTTTGGAAAGGCAATCATATAAATATGGGTATCATTAAAACAGAAGATCTCGTATATGAATATATTCGTCGTGATGAGAATGGAAATGTAGAAGGAATTAACCGGGCAGTGGATGATGTTTCCCTGGATATTAAGCAGGGTGATTTTATAGCTATTCTGGGACACAACGGTTCCGGCAAGTCCACACTTGCCAAGCACATGAATGCCATTCTCTGTCCCACGGAAGGAACGGTTTTCGTAGACGGTATGGATACCAAAAACGAGGATGATGTCTGGAACATCCGTCAGACGGCGGGCATGGTGTTCCAGAACCCGGACAACCAGATTATCGGTCAGGTTGTGGAAGAGGACGTGGGCTTCGGACCGGAGAACATGGGAGTGCCGACGAAAGAAATCTGGGAGCGTGTGGAAGAGAGTCTGAAAGCGGTGGGCATGTATGAATTCCGCAAGTATTCGCCCAATAAACTTTCCGGCGGACAGAAGCAGAGGATTTCCATCGCGGGTGTGCTTGCCATGCATCCTAAGTGTATTGTATTGGACGAGCCCACAGCCATGCTGGACCCCAACGGTCGCAGGGACATTATCCGGGCGGTGCGGGCGCTCAACGACGTGGAAGGCATCACTATTATTCTGATTACACATTATATGGAAGAAATTATTCATGCGGATAAGGTATTTGTCATGGACGGCGGCAAAATTGCCATGCAGGGAACACCGAGAGAAATTTTCTCACAGGTGGAAAGACTGCTGGAGCTTCGTCTGGGCGTACCGCAGGCAACACTTCTTGCCTATGAGCTGCAGAAAAAGAACGTACCCCTGCCGGATGGCATTTTAAGCAAGGAAGAATTTGTGGAAGAAATTAAGAAACTGAGGGAACAAAAATGTCATTGATACTGGATCATGTAAGTCATGTATACGGAGACGATACCGCCCTTGCCGTAAAAGCACTGGATGATGTCAGTCTGGAAATTCCCGACGGACAGTTTATCGGTCTGATTGGACATACCGGCTCCGGTAAATCCACGCTGGTGCAGCATCTGAACGGTTTAATCAAGGCAACCTCCGGTCATATTTATTTTAACGGAAAAGATATTGACGATAACGATTTTCAGAAAAAAGAGCTGCGGAGCAAGGTGGGACTGGTATTCCAGTACCCGGAGCACCAGCTTTTTGAGGCAGATGTTTTTTCGGATGTCTGCTTTGGACCGAAAAATCTGGGACTGACAAAAAAAGAAGCGGAGCTGCGTGCTTATGAGGCGCTGAAAAAAGTAGGACTGCCGGACGATTTATTTTATCAGTCACCGTTTGAACTTTCCGGAGGTCAGAAAAGAAGAGTTGCCATAGCGGGTGTTCTTGCCATGAAGCCGGAGGTGCTGATTTTGGACGAGCCTACGGCGGGACTGGACCCAAAAGGCAGGACGGAGATTCTGGAACAGATTTCCGAACTCCGCAGGAAAAGTGGCATTACCATTCTGCTGGTATCACACAGTATGGAAGATGTGGCGGAATATGTAGACCGGATTTTAGTCATGAATAAAGGCAAACTGGTTTATGATGATAAGCCGAGGGAAGTTTTCAAACATTATAAAGAGCTCGAGCAGATAGGGCTTGCGGCACCGCAGGTCACTTACATTATGCATGAGCTGAAAGAAATCGGAATGGATGTGGACGTAGACGCCACTACCATAGAGGAAGCGGCAGAGTCGATAAAGAAGGCTTTGTAGAGAAAGGCATTGTATCTATGTTAAGAGATATTACGCTGGGACAATATTACCAGACAGATTCCTGTATACACAGACTGGACCCGCGTGTAAAGCTGGCCGGTACTGTATTGTTTATCATATCCCTGTTTTTCTTTGACAATATCTGGGGATATGTATGCGCCGCTGTTTTTCTGGCGGTTGTTATCAAATTATCCAAAGTACCTTTTAAATTTATGATAAAGGGTATGAAATCCATTATTTTCCTACTGATGCTTACCGTGGTGTTCAACCTGTTTTTAACACCCGGCGAGGTGGTATTTTCCGTATGGAAAATTTCCATTACAAAGGAAGGTATCCGTATTGCAGTATTTATGGCAATCCGTCTGACCATGCTGATTATCGGTTCGTCCATTATGACGCTGACGACCACGCCCAACAACCTGACGGACGGTATGGAAAAATCCCTGGGATTTTTAAAAGTCATCAAACTGCCGGTACATGAGGTGGCGATGATGATGTCCATTGCCCTGCGGTTTATCCCTATTTTATTGGAAGAAACCGATAAAATCATGAAGGCGCAGATAGCCCGCGGTGCGGATTTTGAAAGCGGCAATCTGATAAAACGTGCCAAAGCCATGGTTCCTCTTTTAGTGCCCCTTTTTATTTCCGCATTCCGCCGTGCCAACGACCTGGCAATGGCAATGGAAGCAAGGTGCTACCGGGGCGGCGAAGGACGTACTAAAATGAAACCCCTTATTTATAAGAAAAGAGATGCCATCGGTTACACAGTTCTTCTTGCCTACTTTGCTGTCAGTATTGCAGTGGGGAAGTTCTTGTTTTAAGATAAGGAAAAATTCATGAAAAAAAGAATTATGCTGACGGTGGCATATGACGGCACAAATTACTGTGGATTTCAGGTGCAGCCGAACTACCCCACCATTGAGGGAGAATTGAATAAACATTTGTCGGCATTACTTAAGACGGACATTCAGGTCATCGGAGCCAGCCGGACGGATGCGGGCGTGCATGCGCTCTGCAATGTGGCGGTGTTTGATGCCGATACCGGAATACCGGCGGAAAAGTTTGCCTATGCCCTGAACCAGAGACTGCCGGAGGATATTCGCATCCAGGCGTCAAGGGAAGTGCCGGCGGATTTTCATCCCCGTCACACGGACACACGGAAAACCTATGAATATCGCATTGTAAGCAGGGAATTTCCTTTGCCCACAAAACGGCTTTATTCGTATTTTACCTATCATAAATTAGATGTGAAAAAAATGCAGCAGGCAGCGGCGTATCTTGTCGGGGAACATGATTATAAGAGCTTCTGTGCGGTGGCAGCCGTTGTGGAAACCACGGTCAGAACCGTTTATGAAGTAACGGTGGAAGAGCAGGGAGAAGAAATCGTAATCCGTGTCAGCGGAAACGGTTTTCTTTATAATATGGTGCGTATTATAGCCGGTACCCTGATGGAAGTCGGAAAGGGAAAATGGGAGCCCGAAAAGATAAAGGAAATCCTTGCGGCATGCGACCGGAAGGCAGCGGGTCCGACAGCCCCCGCATGCGGTCTTCTGCTTGCAAAATATGAATTTCTGGAACTTGCCGAGGCAGAAAGAATATGCCTTGAAACGCAGGGGAAATATGTGTTCTAAGTCAGAGAAAATATGTTTTTTAAGGCTTGACAGTGAACGGCAGATAGCATATAATATATCACTGTGGCAGTGTGTGAGCTATGAAGCCAAAGCCCCGGCAACATAGGGAAGCATTGCATCGGAACTGTTTGGAAGGATTTTATCGGGTGGCCGGACATCTGCCGGGTAAGATTGCCGAAAAACAAAAGAACAGCAGTACTATTTATGGAGGAAATATCATGAAAACATTTATGGCTAATCCGGCTACAATCGATAGAAAATGGTATGTAGTAGACGCTACTGACATGACATTAGGTCGTCTGGCATCAGAAGTTGCCAAGGTTCTCAGAGGAAAGAACAAACCCGAATTTACTCCTCATGTAGATACCGGAGACAATGTAATCGTAATCAACGCAGAAAAGATTTCCGTAACCGGAAAGAAACTGGATCAGAAAGTATATTATCGTCACTCTGAATATGTTGGCGGCTTAAAAGAAACCACATTAAGAGAAATGTTAGCTAAGAAACCTGAGCAGGTAATTGAACTTGCTGTTAAGGGTATGCTTCCCAAGGGACCTTTAGGCAGACAGATGTTCACCAAGTTGCATGTATACGCAGGACCTGAGCACAAGCATGAAGCTCAGAAGCCCGAAGTATTGACATTCTAATAGGACTGGAAGGAGGAAATAAAAAATGGCTAAAGCAGCAAGATACTACGGAACAGGTAGAAGAAAGAAATCCATCGCAAGAGTATATGTAATGCCCGGTACAGGCAAGATTACCATAAATAAGAGAGATATCGACGAGTACTTCGGTTTAGAGACACTGAAGGTTATCGTTCGTCAACCCCTTGTAGCTACTGACAACGCAGACAAGTTCGACGTACTTGTAAACGTTCGCGGCGGCGGTACATCCGGTCAGGCAGGCGCAATCCGTCACGGTATTGCAAGAGCACTCTGCCAGGCAGACGCAGACTTCAGACCCGTACTGAAGAAGGCAGGCTTCTTAACTCGTGATCCTCGTATGAAAGAGCGTAAGAAGTACGGTCTCAAAGCAGCTCGTCGCGCTCCGCAGTTCAGCAAGCGATAATTCAAGCGAATATCAGAAGAACATCAAAGCCCTTGAAAATCCAGTATTTTCAAGGGTTTTCGTATGATTTGGATTCATAAAGGATATGTATGAAAAAAAGGTGTCATCAGGCACCCTTTTCCTTGCAATATTCAATTATGCCTGCTTTGACATCCTTCTTGATTCTGCAATGGATTTGGTGACCATTTCATGAAACTGTTTGTAGTGGATGGAAGGAATCTGCTGGATAAGTTTAAGGAGAGTATCGACCAGATGGTTGAGAAGGTTAGAAGTGGGCTGAGGCGATAAGAAAAACAACCATGAGGACAATAAAGTCTTTATGGTTGTTCCATTTTAGATTAATCATTTATGCCGTAAATACCTTTCCAAAGCATATCTCGACCAGAATAATTCCAGTATCTGATATCCTGTTCGATGAATAACCATTTTAAGGTTTTTACTAAGAGGTCACATGGAAAACCAGATTTAAAATGTATTGCGTTTAGAGATTCAAGATCTACATATGCACAATGATATGTTGCACTTAAAGCTACAAATAGATATTTGTATTTTTCGGGATCTTCTTGATATTTTTGTTTTAAGTCATCTATGATATCATCGTGCGTAGGGTAGTCACGGCGGCGTCCCGAGGGATTAAAATTAATACCTTCAACGCAAACTACAAAGTCGAAACCATTATGTAGAAAGGCAGGGCGACGCAGGTAAATTCTGCGATTGTCATTTAAGGTTTCTACATAATAGGTATATTTTGAAGCTAATTCGTCTTTTCCTTCACCGGGTTCTTCTTTCGATAGTTCGTTAACAACTTTCATTCGTATGTCATTGCGAGAGCCAATATTATCAATATGTAAATTGAGTTCATAACGTGGCATATTATTTTTCCTCCTTAAAAAATTCGCCTATTTCAACACTCAGCACATTTGCAATCTGGTTTAAAACAGATATGGATAAACTTTTATTGCATCCGGCAGCCTCAATTTTAGAAAGATAGCTGATGCTGATTTGAGCTTGTTCTGCGAGTTGTATCTGTGTCAATTTGGCTTGTTCTCTGTAATACTTTATATTTGTACCTATAACACGGTATAGGTCAGTATCGTTATTAAAACGCATACAAACACCTCTTTCACTATTTGTGAATATTATCTCATGAGAAGAAAATTATACAAATTCACTTATTGTGAAAGTATATTAATGTGGATTTTTGTAAAGATATGAGTTACAATGATATAACCAAAGAAAAGAAGGAGGAATGTCTTATAAGTTTACAACCAAATAATTTTAGGCTTGAACCAACAACAGTCTGGTCGTTTCCGGACAGGGGCAGTTGGGCAACGCATTCAGGAAAGTATCGAGGAAATTGGTCACCATATGTACCAAGAAATCTGATACTTCGTTATTCTAATCCCGGTGATTGGGTCTTAGATCAGTTTATGGGTAGTGGAACAACCTTAGTAGAGGCAAAGCTACTTAATCGTCATGCGGTAGGTGTTGACATCAATCCGCAATCTATTTCAATCTCTGAAACGAATTTACAATTCCAATGTGAAACAAATTCAAAAATTTTTACGCGAAATGGCAATGCTACGGATTTGTATTTTATCAAAGATAGTCGAATTGACTTTATCTGTACGCATCCGCCATATGCCAATATCATCAAGTACAGCAAAGAGATAGAAGGGGATATTTCATTGCTTGGTGTAGAAAAGTTTTTAGCAGAAATACAGAAGGTGGCAGAGGAATCATATCGTGTGTTAAAGAAGGGAAAAATGTGTGCTGTAATGATTGGGGATTTAAGAAAATATGGAAAGGTCATTCCGTTAGGATTTCGCATGATGGAATGCTTTTTACAGGCAGGATTTACCAATAAAGAAATTATAATTAAAGAACAGCATAATTGCCGTTCTACTGAGTATTGGGAGAAACAAAACAATAATTTTCTGCTTTTGGCACATGAGTATATATTTGTTTTTCAGAAGTAAGATAATTCACAAAGAGTGAAAGTTTTGGTTGTTATTTTGTATGTTTGCAAGTATAATGGATATGTAAAAGATTGCCCGTTATGGACATAGAGAAGAGGAATCAAAATGAGTAATTCAAGTGTTGCTCCATTTGTGAAATGGGCTGGTGGTAAGCGTCAGTTGATTCCACAGATAAAGGAAAGAATGCCTAAACAGTATAAGGATTATTATGAGCCATTTGTGGGTGGCGGTGCAGTTACATTTGAATTGCTACCTGCAAATGCTCTGATAAATGACATAAACAAAGCATTGATAAATGCATACAAGCAGATATGTAATGCACCGAAAGCATTTATGAAGGCTGTAAATAAGCTTGATGAAGAAATGTGGGAAGATGGTAAGGAATACTATTATTCTCTGCGTGAGCATTACAATGATAAGCTGATGAAAGCAGAATATGATGTGGAATTGGCTGCGTTGTTTGTCTTTATCAATAAGCATTGTTTTAATGGATTATATCGTGTAAACGGCAAAGGATTATTTAATGTTCCGTATAACAATAGCCGTCGGACTTCTGTTGATGAGGAGGCTATTATGGCTACTTCAAAGTATTTACAAGGCGTAACTATTATAGATGGTGATTTTGAAGTAGCGTGTAAGGATGCGAAAAAAGGTGATTTTGTATTTGTCGACAGTCCGTATGCACCATTGAATCCAACATCTTTTGAGTCGTATACCAAAGAGGGATTTGATATAGAAAGCCATAAACGATTGGTGAAGCTTTATGATGAATTAACAGCCAGAGGTTGCTACTGTATGCTTACAAACCATAATACAGAGTTGATAAACGAGCTATATGGGAACAAAGGTTACAAAATAGATGTTGTAAGTGTTAAGCGTATGATTAATTCGGATGCATCCAACAGGGTTGGTGAAGAAGTGATTATATGCAATTACTAAGGGAGTCGAGATAATGGAGAACTTATTTACAAAAAAAGTGCCATTATATTTCAAGACTGAAGAATCGCAGTTAGTATTAGGTGATTCCTTTAGAATTCTAACAAAAATGGAACCGGAATCTGTTGATATGATATTTGCAGATCCGCCTTATTTTTTGAGCAATGACGGCATTACCTGTCAGGGTGGAAAGATGGTTTCAGTAAATAAAGGCTCATGGGATAAACTTTCGGAGAGTGGAACCAGCGTCGAAGAAAAACACAAGTTTAACAGAAAGTGGATTAAGTTATGTAAGAAAGTACTAAAGCCAAATGGCACGATTTGGATATCAGGAACACTACACAATATATATTCGATTGGTATGGCATTGGAGCAGGAAGGCTTCAAGATAATCAATAACATAACATGGCAGAAAACAAATCCACCACCAAACTTAGCATGTCGATGCTTCACACATTCTACGGAAACCATTTTATGGGCAAAGAAGAATGATAAGAAGTCTCGGCATTTTTTTGATTATCAGAAAATGAAAGAAATGAACGGTGGAAAGCAGATGAAGGATGTGTGGACAGGAGCATTGACGAAACCCTCGGAGAAAACAGAAGGTAAGCACCCTACGCAGAAACCGAAATATTTGCTTGAAAAAATTGTACTGGCATCGACGGAGGAAGGACAAGTTATCTTAGATCCTTTTTGTGGTTCAGGAACTACCGGAGTAGAGGCAGTACGATTTGGACGGAAGTTTATTGGAATAGATGTTAGCGAAGAATACTTGGAGATATCCAAGAGGAGATTGGAGAAGGTGGCAAATGACAAATAGAAATTTTGATGAATGGCTGAGTAAGTTCAGACCGAGTATATCAAGTTATGATTACTATATCGACTTTGAAAAGGTCGTAAGAAATGTAGATGAAATCAAGGTGGAATTAAATATCTTGAACTCATTGATTGGCTCAAAAAATATTGAGGAAGATTTTGAGAAGATAGTGACAAAGTACCCGGAAGCATTGCAATGTGTTCCGTTGCTTCTTGCGGTGAGAGGTAATGAAATATATGCACAGGATGAAGAAGGTGCATTCTTGTATAATTTTAAGAAGATGAATTATAGCGTGGAACAGTACAAGGTATTTATGCGCAAGACAGGATTATTTGATATGATTGCAAATCATTTGGTAAACAATCTTGTGGATTATGCTTTGGGTATCGAAACCGGGTTGGATTCTAATGGTCGTAAGAATCGTGGCGGTCACCAGATGGAAGATTTGGTTGAAAAGTACATTGTGGCAGCAGGATTTGAAAAGGATGTAAATTACTTCAAGGAAATGTACCTTAAGGATATTGAAGAAAAGTGGAATATTGATTTATCTGCGCTTTCTAATCAGGGTAAGGCTGCTAAGAGATTTGATTTTGTAATCAAGACGGATAAGATGATTTATGGTATAGAAACAAACTTCTATGGCGGTGGCGGTTCAAAACTAAATGAAACTGCAAGAAGTTATAAAATGCTTTCACAGGAGGCTGATACCATAGACGGGTTTACATTTGTGTGGTTTACAGATGGTATTGGATGGAAGAGTGCAAGAGGCAATCTAAGAGAGACATTCGAGGTCATGGATACGATTTACAGTATTGATGATATGGAGAATGGGGTTATGAAAGATGTATTTGGTTAATTTATTCTATATGGAACTGAGTAGTTATGATGGATGAAAGAAGGCATGTAATGGAAAATTCAATTTGTAAAATAGTATATTTTGATGAAGATTCAGTAACCGATTATGTACAGATTATTGCTGGTGGTGAATTAGAGAAGACAACACAGTTATTAAAAGAAACAGATAAAAATGTAAATACGGATGCTTCGGTTTCTGGCAAAGCGGGAATAAGTGGTGTTTTTAAAGCTTTATTGGGATTAGAAGCTCAAGCATCTGCAGAAGCATCAATGGGAATTTCTTTAAATACAAATAAAATGGCAAAAAATATTGTTAAAAACACTATTTTGACTGATTTCTTGGGAATTTTGAATGATGAAAAACAAAATAGAAAAGGCAAAATATCACAAGGAAGTATAAAGAAATTTGAAGGATACACTATATCAGTAGAAAAGGATTCGTTATCTTATATTGTTATGGTATCGCCATACTTATCAATGTTAAAAGGTGGAGCAAGCGTTCCAGCAGGTGAATTTGATATAGCAATAGAGAAGTTGGATAATGCGTTAAAGTCAGCAAAAGGATATTATGAATTTGTAGGAACTAAGGGAAAAAGTAAAGTTGTGCTAAGATTTAATATCAATTCCTTAAAAAATAACTATAAAATTAATGATTTGTTAAAAATGAACCTAAGTATATATGCAATAAAAGTTGGAACAACAACGTTATCACAATTAGATGTAAATAAAGAGTTAGATATTGACTTTTATAGTAGACCTAAGGATAATCCAGATTATACTTCTTCTGAAAAGAAAACATCTGATGATGATACAGATAAAAATAGAAAACTTGATGTTTATGATGTTTTGTTAGCGGGAGTTGAGACGAATGATTGATGAAGTAATTGTTTTTACAGGCTCTAAAAGAGATTTTAACAGTTTGTTACAGGAAAGAATAGATACAGGAAATGACGAAGTTGTTTCTTTTATGGAATTAATACAGCATTATAATGCTAGAATTCATCCTACAGAATCTGGAGTGAAAGAAATATTTTTGAAAAACAAGATAGGAGCAAATTGTTTGGTATGTAAGGCGGACGACTTTGGTTCGGTATTAGAACATACATTATTGAATTTTACTAATATAATAAGTTTAAACTATGATGTTGAAAAGTTGTTTGTACATAATCCGCCTAAAAAGGTTCTTGAGAATTTACAATCAGAATTTGGAGATGAAATTGAATATTGTAAATCAGAATATGCTAAATTAGATATTCCATATATTAAGAGAATCTATAATGATTTGAATAAGAATATTTTGGGACAAGAACAATGTAAGATTCAAATAATTAGTGGTTTGTATAGATTGACAAAAGAAAAAAGTCAAAAGCCAGCCGTTTTTATGTTATATGGTCCGTCTGGAGTTGGAAAAACGGAAACGGCAAAATGTATTAGTGAATCTTTGGGTGGAGCGTTATTAAGAATTCAATTTTCTATGATGCAGACTAGCGAAGCATATAATTATGTATTTGGCTCGGAACATTCAAAAGCAAGTTTCGCACGTGATATGATGGGGCGGGAGTCAAATATAATTTTAATAGATGAGTTTGATAAGGTTAATCCAAATTTCTATAATGCATTTTATGAATTATTTGATGAAGGTAAGTATGTGGATACTAATTATGAAGTAGATCTGAGAAATTCCGTTTTTATATGTACCTGTAACTTTATGAGTGAAAAGGAAATAAAAAAGATTTTGGGACCTGCTATGTATTCAAGAATAGGAAAGTGTATTGAATATGATGAATTACAAAAAGAGCAGAAGATAAAAATTATTAACAATTGGTATGATGAAATACTGGAAATTTTAGATGATAATGAAAGGCAAGTTATAAAAGAAACAGATATTTTAAAATGGTTTCAAGATAATGAAGAACGATATGATAATATACGTTTGTTGAAAAGTAAAATGGAACAGGCAATATATGAAAAATTAGCAACTGTTTTTGTTATAGAAAAGAGCGGAGGAGAAGATGATATTTAAAAAAATCAAAGTAAAAGGTTTCATATTACTTCAATTATTATAGGTGTATTACTTGTAACAGTAGGTACAATTATATATTCTTTATTATATAAAAATAAAGCAGAAGGGTTTTCTTATGAAAATATTGCGTATATGATTGTATGTATTGAAGTTATAATGTTTGGAATAGTATTAGGACTAATTAATTTTGAGGATAATCTACATGGAAAATTAGTGTTGGTTATAACAGGTTTTCTAATAGCAGGTTTTATATTTAATGAATCATTTAGATTTGGAATAATCTTGTTTGTTGGAACAATGTTTGCATATTTTATAACTATGAGATTTAAAAATATTTTCTCGACAGTGGTTACTATGTCAGTCTGCGCCACCATTTTTTTGTTGCTAACAATCTTTGTTTTGAAGTTGGTAGATGAAAACTATGGCATTTTAGTATTGTATTGTATGGTTTCTTTATTTATAGTGGTTTATCGAATATTAGGAAAAATAATTAATCAATGGTTTATTGATAAAATGTTGGGATTTGAAGAAGAAAGCAAAACCTATGATGATGAACAACTTAAAAATCAAATCTTATTGATATATATGCTGATATTTGTTTGCTTAAATGTGTGGCTATATCAAGGGAAGATTGATAGTGAAACTTGGAACTTGATAAACAATAGTTTCTTGACGGGGTTAGCAATTATCCAGATAGATTGGAAAAAAATAGTATTCTATTTTAGTAAAACTTCAAATGTAGCGGAGGAAGAAAGTTAATTAAACTCCCCCATCGCCTCAATATACCCTTGCAATCCACCGTCTCTGGACGCCAATTTGGCATACAATCCCGGTTCTTCTCTTGCAAGCCTTGTAAGGTAAGCAATATCAGAAGGTTCGTCCAGACGAACGGAAGCATTGCATTTTTTGCAGTTAAAAGAGACATGGATTTCATCGTTGAGACTAACCTCAACGCAGTCGGTTTTAGGGTTATACATTGCAAAGATTATTTTAGTCATAAGTGGCTCCTTTCGATTAATGCTATATGTGGATTGTAAGTACAGAGTGAAGTCGTGGAACGCCCTGAGCAGTCCACCGCATATAACAAGTATGCAACACTGCCAACCCCAAATCACTTATTTCAGGGCTTTTCAAGATATCAAAACGTTAACAAAGAGATAATCATTTATCACTTCAAAATCATATCCCGGAAACATTTGTTTCCGGGATTTTTGCCTTAGTAAACCAATCTGAATTCTAATCTTATTATTCATTTTTACTCACAAATTTATTACTAATAGAACGCACAATTTAGGGACACAATTTAAGGGAAGTAGTTGCAATTATTATATTCAGTATTTTCTGGCATTCCGATTTTAAGATTTCAAGAGTGAAATTTGACGGAGAATGGTGGAAGAATACATAGAGCCAAAGATTCTCCGTTAGGTTGCTGGAGATATGATGGGAAATCTGACTCAGAAAGGGGGAAGTACATATAAGGTCAAAAGTTCCATTGAAGATTTGCAGAAAAATATGACCTGGAAATAAGGAAAAGCATGCAGGGTCAAAACCATCCTCAAGAGTCTGAACAAAAATATGACCTGAAAGTGAGGACGAACATACAAGGTCAAAAATTTCTGATAAGACTTAATTAGAAATATGATTAAATAAGTGAAGTAGATAAATGAAGTCAACAGCCGATATGAAAGGAAAAGTATGGTAGGATTAAAGAAACTATTATTGGAAGAGAAAAAGCAGTTAGAAAAAATTATAGAAGAAAGAAGCATGCAAATGGAGAATGTACCGGAGGGAACATTGCGCGTGTCTACAGATAAAGAGTATACGAGATACTATAAGTGCACGGAGGAAAGCAAGTCAGGCATTTATCTCAGAAAGAAGGATCTAATCGTTGCACAAGGGCTTGCACAAAAGGAATATAATGGGAAAATATTGAAAACGTCACAAAAAAGACTGCGTCAAATCACAGATATGTTAAAAGATTATGAGGATGACGAAATTGAACAATGCTTTTACAGGGAGCATGTGGCAAAGCAAAAACCGATTACACCGATCGAACAGACATATGAACATAGAATTATGGAATGGCAGAACCAGACATATGAAGGAAAAAGCTTTGGGGACAATACCATGGAAATATACACACAAAAGGGAGAGCGTGTCCGTTCTAAGTCAGAGAAAATCCTGGCAGATTATTTTACTATCACGGCATTCCTTATAAATATGAATGTCCGTTGTTACTGAAAGGATTTTGGATAATATATCCGGACTTTACATTTTTAACAAGAAGGAGTCAGAAAGAAATGGGATATTTCCTGGTGAGCGACTGATCCTTACATATGAAACAGGTCAGACAACACTCAGTAATGCGATAATTGAAGCAATGGTAAAAAGGTATTTGTTATGATAGAAAAAGTCACATACATGGTTTGGAAAAGCAGGTTACTTTGATAGAAGAGTTCGATGAGAGACTTGATGCGTTTCGGCGTTTGTATTGCAGAAAATGCCATAAAACGGATATGCGTTTCTGTTGGTATAAGGTATAATGGAAATGAAGGAAAATGAACAAGCTATATACGATATATGGATTTGTGCATAACGGAAATTTCATGCAACACAAGCTTTAAGAGGGTGTTTATGTATAATAAAAGTAGCATAATCGCAACTAACAACATATGGGCTTAGAGTCAGTGCTGATGTATGATGATTTTTGAGGTGGTTAGAAATGATTTTTTCGGAAAAACTACAGTTGATTCGTAAAAATAAAGGATTAACGCAAGAAGAACTGGCAGAAAAATTATCAGTATCAAGGCAAGCTGTGGCAAAATGGGAATCGGGCCAGGTATATCCGGAGATTACTAATCTTATACAGATCAGTAATTTGTTTAATGTAACAGTAGATTACTTAGTTCGGGATCAGGAATGCATGATTAACTGTGCTGATAGGTCAAATGAAAATATTGAACAGTTAATAGAATTCAGGCTTGAGGCTAATGTAAATACATATGCTGCATATGCAAATGAGACAGAGTCAACCAGACTTGATTCGCACGATTTTACCTATAGTGATGGTGCATATACATATATACTCGGAACTGTTGCAGAAAATTTCTGACCTGAAACAGCAAGCACCATTTCTGACTGATCTTTTGGAGAGCAGCGGAGAAATCCGATTGAGCGCTGAGGAACACGCAGCCTTTACACAGTATTTGCATCTGGTACGTCAGCGGGATGATATGGAGCGGCAGCAGATTTACTTCCGTGGTCATACCGATGCGGTGAGCTATCTCAAGAAAATCAAAGCGATTTGACAGCATGTACCATCTTGATGATGCAAAGGCGATTTGTGACTCTTAAAATGTAACGAACAATATATACGATTCGCTATTAACGAGCCAACTCATATGATAGACGATATCGACAAGAAAACGCATTATGTTACAAACTTCTTGAAAACAAAAGTTTTTAGTATCAATTCTATAAACT
>ERZ1034691.41-NODE-41-length-98903-cov-52.789576_pt1 | contig 98903 bp, 106 predicted proteins | sample MGYA00520638_ERZ1034691 | MGnify/ENA primary metagenome ERZ1034691 (study PRJEB33766, sample SAMN09781763) | gut metagenome | biome: gut microbiome | host: Homo sapiens | place: Madagascar | study: EMG produced TPA metagenomics assembly of the PRJNA485056 data set... | reverse complement strand
CAAAAATTATATGTAATACCTTATTGATTAATTAATTTATTGCATAAAAAATAATTTTTTTTTTTAATTTTTTTTTCTATTGTATTTTTAGGAGTGGTACTTACACCAACCCCACCCTCCCCATCACTTAGCCCAAGGGGGTCCTACCCCCGTAAGCCAAAATTAACATTATTAACCATTTAACTTTTTACATTATGGAAAAGAATCTTATTTTCAATGACACCCTGACAGTAGAGCAGTTCAAAGCACAGATGAATGTATCACGCATTGACGTGAAGAAGAATCCTAAGACAGGCAAGCTGTTCTTCACCTATGGTGCAAAGACAGGAGCTGTAGCTGTGAAGGGCATTCCCTCACATCCTATGCTGAGCAATGTCACTGGCTCTGATGGTAGCTCATTCTGGCTTCTGCATGAGGAAGGTCAGGGTGGAGCACCTACATTGGCAAGCTTCTAAGCAGGAGGGCAACAGGCAGGAATGCCTGTTTGCCTTTTTATTCCCTTTAGGCATTAATAGTGTTTAATCCTTTGAACATTAATAGTATTTGTGTGTAAAAGTTATATGAGTAAGCATTAGTATGCTCTTAGTATAACTCTAAGATATGTTACACATTATATTATATGTAATAGGATTTAACTCTGTTAATGGTTAGAGTGAAATGAAATATACTCTATTTACATCTCTTCTTGACAAGAAGATTAGAGAGGTAAGTAGAGTATTTAGAGGTTTAATGCACTGGATAAGAAGGATAGGATAATAGAGTGTGGAATACACTTTATATCCTATCTTCCTTGTTTTGTATTGAATATAACTTGTTGATTTACTGAGAGTTAATAGAATGGACTGACATATTGTCAGATGTGTGACATTATGACATCACCCCATAATTATCACCTCATTACAATCACAATAGTAGAACAATCATCCAATAATGTATGACTGTTTTTACTGTTATAGTTTATATACAAAAACCACACTCTAACAAGCAAACAATCAAACAAACACATATTAATTGTTGTTAAATGTCTTCAATTGAGTACCAATAATATTGGGAGTGCTACTGAAATTGGTGCAGATGTAAAGAATAGTACACTACTACAGGACTGTGGTGAGAGAGATATTATTAATTTAATTACTCAATAAACTTAGTGATGAGAGAAAGAACAGAATCAACATAGAATTGCACAAAGAGTAAGAAGGTTTTTGAAACTAAATATATTAGGTCAGAATTAAGGCATATTAAAGACAGCAACTAATATTATATGACTTAGGAATCAGGAGGTATTAGTATAATGTTAGTACATAACTCAATTGCAGTTATAATGGTAGTTCAAGTCTATCATACCTCCCTTTTATCAATCCATAAACAAACAATCAAATGAGCAAACCAGCATTTTATAATGGCATACTTTATCAGATAGAGTATCAGCCACAACTGTCAAACAATGATTACACACAATACAAAGTGTATCACATAAAGACTGAAGATGAGAATTATTCTCATGCAAGAAAAGCCGTTGCATCCATCATGGAGGATAAGCTTGGCTACAAGCAAGGAGATTTATGGTCTGCGGGTGAATATTATATAAAGAATACACAGCAGCCATCTATGGCTAATGCTTTTCATCCATACTATAAATTCACCTATGATAAGGACTTGGATGTATATGTATTTACACTTGTTATACCTTATGATGACTAAATAACAGTAAGTTCACTGATGAAGCCTTTGGTGTAGAGCTTCCTGCTTATGTGAGAGAAGAACTCATTGCTACCTTGAAAAGAGAATGGTAATGGAACATACAGAGTATGATATTAGTACAGTTATAAGTTATGGCTATACTAGAGAAGAAGCTATAAACATTCTTGATGGTAAGAATGCTGATGGAAGTAACTTTGTACAACTCCCATTCTAAATGATAAAAATGTATAACTAGTAGTGTGGTATAAAACTCCACACTACTTAAATAAAAGAATTATGGAAAAAATAATATATGGACAATCTATAGAGAAAGGGCAGATAGTAGAAATAACTGTACCTAATGTAGAGCACCCTATAAAAGCTGTAGTACTTGATGTAATAGAATATTCTACAGGTAGTAATAGTGCCCATTATGAGTGTATAATGTATGCACAGAAGAGACTATTTAAGATGTCATTTGAATATAACTGGTCTGTAGCAGTAAGTTATTTAGGTGAACTAAAATATTATACAGAAGTTCACTATTATTCAGATTTGAAGTATGAAGGAATAATAGTGGGGTATTGTGAGATACCTTCTATACCATCAGACATCTAAAGATTAGGGTGAGGAGACATCAGTCTTCTTACCCTTTCTTTCCCTATAAACAAAATAAACATATAAACGCTTAAACAATGAAAACAAGATTAATAGCAAAAGGTCTATTATTATGGACTACTGCATTCTTAGTAATTTTCTCTATAAGTGCTATAGATTCTATCTACAACATTGATGTTTTTCTTCCATTGATTACTTTAATGGTAGATATTCTATTGGTACTTGCTTGTCTTACATATATAACAGAGGATGAGTATAAAGTTATATCAGGTTACAACTGGTTTACTAAGAAACTTAATATTGAAGATATTGATTAGTTTTAGTGTATTCTAGAACTAACTGACTGTGGAGTTTATATAAATGGTAAAGCCATTAGTTGGTCTAGTATACATTTACAAGATATGTAACAACAAAGCATCCATAGCTCAATGGATAGAGCAACAGCCTTCTAAGCTGTGGGTTGTGAGTTCGAGTCTCACTGGATGCACAAAAATTTTATAACATGAAAGAAATAAAACAATGTCCTTTAAAAAAGGAAAAATGTACCTATAGAACTAGTAGAATGAGTACTTTATCAGGATGCTCCCTATATGACAATGTAAACCTTTGTACTAAATGTGCAAAATATAGAAAAAGACAAAGTGAGCATACTATAAAAGAACTCAAAAAATACAATAGGTATAGACAGCCTGGGTGTAAATTATGACTATAAAAGAACTATATATATTTGCCATAAATAACTCTTTATTAGATGAAGAAGTTAGTATAGTTGTAAGTAAATACCATGAAAGAGAGTCAAAAGTTATTCAGCCTGTTAAATCATTAGATTTAAATAAGGTTGAATATACTTTTGATGATTTGATTGCATTATTCACATAACAAAATACAAGAATATGAGAGGAAGATTCAAGACAACAAGAGTATGTAGTTCAGATAACTATATACTCTCAAAGAAACTACACATGAATATGTTGGAGGAGAATCATGAAGTATTCATGAAGATGGTAACAAAGAAAGAGATAGCCATTAAGAAACAGGCATATGTTAAAGTGTTTGGCGACTTGATGGCTATTACTTCAAGTGAAGTAGCAAGATTTGAAAAGGAGATAACTATAATATGGAAATAATATTATTCATCCTTGCACAAATTCTTGGCATTCTATTCATATATTTAGTGATAGAATATGCTAAAAGTACCAACGAACAATTAAATAAGTAAATACAATGAGTAAGAAAATATCTAAGCAGAATGATACAATAAGACTAATGGAAAAATGTCTTAATTATTCAGATACTATACTGGATAACCATGATATATGGGATAAAGATGGTTCAGATTACATGTCTGATTATCTTAATCTTAGATATGAGCTTGACTCTACCAAAATAGGGGCAGAAGTAAAAAAAAAGGTGTAGATATGAATAAAATGACATTTGGTAAATATAAAGGATGGGATGTTACAAGTGTCCTTAAAATTAACCCAAGTTACTTTGGATGGTGCAGAAATAATGTTCGTTGGTTTAAATTCTCTAAAAGAGATTATGAAATATATCTAGCATGGCTAGCATTATGTCAGAATAATCTGCAATTTACAGGATACTCTGATGCAGATAATAATATTAAATTTCTTTTTAGAAAAGTAAAAGAAGGTAAGTTTAATGATTACTCTAGTACAGAATACCTCACTAAAGAAACATGTGTTAAGTATCTGAAAAGTACAAAACATTATTTTAATTCAAAGTAAAATATATGGAACTAGTTATTGAACCTTATGACGCCTTACCTTGTGCATTAGAAACATTTACTATTAATGGTAAAAAGGCTAGTAGTATTGATTTTGGTGATACTCTTGACAATAAAGAAGGAGAAGAAGGAGAAGAAGACGCTTATGGATGTAGTAATATGCACTTTGAGCCAGAGCCTCCAACAGAGATAGTATTACGCAAATACAATATCACAGAGGAAGAATATTATAGCATCTGCGATGAACTAGAAAATAAACTATATGTAGGCAGATGTGGTTGGTGTGTTTAATTACCTTTGTATGAAGGTAAAACAGAGATTATATACAAGTACCTAACAATTCCTCCTATAGAGTATTCTGTAGGAGGACTATAAATAAATTATTATGACAAATTTAGTAAACATTTTAAAATATTGTCCAGAAGGAACAAAACTTTATTCTCCTATATTTGGAGAGGTAACATTCAAAAAAAAAATATCAAGTAGCAATAATATATTTTGTAGAGTCACAAAGGGTAATGGGGACATTACAACAGCAGCCTTTACTTGTCTTGGAAGATTCTATTGTGATTTTCCAGATTCAGAATGTATGCTTTTTCCATCAAAAGACCAAAGAAATTGGGACACATTTCAAGCACCTTTCAAAAGAGGTGATATTATAATGTTTCATAATAAATCCGCAGTATTTATGGCAGATACTAGGAGAGATAAGGGTGTACGTGCTATAGCATGGCTTGGTGAAAAATTTAAACTTGATGTACCTATATTTCCTGGTTTTGCTCTAGTTCCAGCCTCAGAAGATATGAAAAGAAAATTTTTCGATGCTATGGACAAAGCAGGTTATGAATGGGATGGTGAAACTTTAAAAAAGAAAGAATATCAATTTAAACCTTTTGAAAAAGTACTTGTACGAAATGGAGAACTCGCAAAATGGAGATGTTCTCTCTATTCTCATTTTGACCAAGAGGGCATATATCATCATACTACTATTAGTGGTATATATAGTATGTGTATTCCTTTTAAAGGAAATGAACATCTTGTAGGTACCGCAGATAATCCATAATAATGTCTTACTTAAATATGTGTTGGTATGTGTTGGTCAAGTAGATATTATCCTAGGAAAATAGGTGTTCAAAATCCTCTTATTGTTTATAAAGTAGTAACATATATTGATTCATCAAGATGTCGTTCTCTTTATACATACTTTAATTATATCTATAAGCGTGTATACAAAGAACCTACTAATCCAGAAATTAGAGAAAGTAAATCTTTGTATAGATGGGAAATATATAGAGGATTTCACTCTTATGCAACAATGGATAGAGCACTACGAGAATATGAAGATGCTATAAAACATTGTTATGGAAAGGTTGCACTTGTAGAATGTATTATTCCAATAGGTTCAATATTCTATAAAAATGAAAAAGATGAAATTGTTTCTAATGGAATTATTATAAATAGAATATTAAAAACTAATACTAAGCTACCTTATAAATGGGGCATACTAGAACTATCTATAATAATACTATTAAGCTGTTTCATTTTATTTCTTTTTAGTTTATTTAAAGTTTTTATTTCTTAAAAATATGGAAACAAAAGAAATCAAAATAAGCATTCCTGAAGGCTATGAAATAGATAAGGAAAATTCTACATTTGAGTGTATTAAGTTTAAGCCTATTAAAGTTAAAAGGTATATTACTTATAAAGACTGTTGTAAGAAGATATTTCCAAATGACAAAGGCTACTATATAACTAATACAGGGCAAGTTTCAGGTTTATCAGATATTTCAGATACTCCTTTTCGAGAATGGTCTAATGGTAGTAATAATGCTCCAATTATAAATCAACTAGAACGAATTCTTGCATTAAATAAGCTTATGAATATTGCTTATTATTATAATAGTATGCCATATATAACGGCAGGTTATTATATTGGTTATGATAAGTTAAAAGATAAATATTTTGTAGAAGACTTGGATAATAGTTTTGCACAAGCAGCAGAGATAACTATTCTGTTTATGAAGGCTGAAGATGCTCAAGCAGTAATTGATAATCCTAACTTTAGAGATATTCTTGATACACTTTGTAAATAAATAAAAAATATGGAAATTCCTGAGATTTGGTATAGTTAGAAAACCAAGCATTTAACCTAGTACTTAAATAATATGACCTTCATGACACAGAATGAGCAAAAAAAAAGTAAGTCAAGGCTTTATGCCCATATACCTTCTTAGTCCCAGTACAATTCTGGTCATGGAGGTCATTTATAAATATCACAAAGGAAGAATATACAATTCGGTGGGGTGAGTCACCCTTTTCTGTATAGAGTATGTAATTTCAAGCATGATGCAAGATAGCTCTGTTGTTATGTGATGCTATGCAGCATATCAGGAGTTTCTATATAATTAGAACGTAAGTATCTTGCATTCATACTCTCTTAGCTCAGTTGGTAGAGCAACAGATTTTTAATCTGTGGGTCATGGGTTCAAGTCCCATAGGGGGTACTAAGGTATTTACTCATATAAGGTAATTTGATTGTTTTAGGTAAAGGATTTTTAATTCGGGTGACATATTGTCACTACAAGAGGCTGGTATGTGAATATAGGTCTTCTTTTGTAATGTCTCCATAGTTCAAGGGATAGAACAATAGTTTCCTAAACTATATATCTGAGTTCGAGTCTCAGTGGAGATACTATGAAGTCAACTACTGTTCTTCTTTCATAAAGACTCTCAAAATGTGTATAGAAAGGATGCTAATAGGTAAGCTATTACCACTTAATAAATGCAACTGCTTCAATGTGGGGATATAAAGAGGAAGCTACGTGACTTTAATAATGATGTTTCAAGAGAAAACAATATTTGACTTTGTTAGGACATTCTTTCAATAAGAAATGAATCCAAATAAGGGGCATTTTTGGTTTATAGGGGTTCGAGTCCCCTATGCTCCACAATAAGTATTTTAATAATAATTTCTTTTTATGGCAAAGTTAGTTAAGAATGACAAAGGGTTCAAGGTAATCAAATTGTCAGTAGATGAAGCAGGTAAACTGGGTTGGGGTATATCAGGCTCTGGAGATTGTATCTGTATGCAATGTAATAATCCTATATTAGGAGACATCTACTACCCTGTGGTATTAAATGATACTATGGATAAAGAGTGCTATGAAGAATGGTACAAAGATGCAATAAATTACCCTGAGGACAGAAAGTATGAAGAAAGGGCTTTTCAAAGAATTGCTAAGTTACTTAATATACAGTAATAAATAAATCATTTATGTTTACACAATTAATGTTAGAGTTCATGCTATTGGGAGTGATAGGTGGACTATTAGGCATATTCTATAGGAATTGCCTGAAGGTTAAGGATATGATATTCTATCCTTTGTACAATAAAGTGTTTGTACCTATGGTTAAAAGTGGCAATAGGTTCCTACATTTTATAGCATATCCATTGGGATTCTGCATCTATTGTAGCACTTTTTGGATAACCATGCTTATTCTTATACTCTTCTTGACAAGCTGGGATTCCCTTCCTAAATGGCAGGATATTGTAATAGGAATTATAGCAGCAGAAGGTGTAGCTCACTTGGTAGTGTGTATAAGTTGCAGATTCTTAATACACAAACATCCTGACTTAGATAATGATTACTTAAAACATTTACATGAATAATTAAAACAATTAAAGATGGAAAAGAATGAAGAAAAGGTTCTGGAAAGAAATCTGGAACAGAAGCATTTTGAAAATGCTGCAAAAGCCATTAAAGGTGGCAGAGATGGTAGTTTAACCAATGTTGAACTTGTTGAAAACTTGGTAGAAAGCTACAAAGGCAAGACAGCGCAAGCACCTATTGAGGTGATTGTAACAAGTGCAATATTCCTCAATGCAAGAGAGTTGGTGGGTACTATTGAAGCCCTAAAGTATACTCTTCGCATTAAAATGATGGAAGAGTTGAAAGAAAAAGCAGATAAAGGAGACGCTACAGCAAGAGATGCAGCAGCTGCCCTTATGCTTGCTGCAATTATGAAGAAAGAATCTAAAGAGGATTAATAAACATGAATGAAATCAAGTTAAGTCTGAGTATTGAGCTTCAAGGAAGCACAATGTTCAGCAAGGAGGAGTGCCTTAAAACAACTCACAAAGTGATTGAGAAGAAGACCAAAGCTGGTAAAATCTACAAGAAAACCATTGAGGCAAAAGTAGAGGATTGGGACAAGATGGAGAAGCACACTATGAGAGTGACTAGCAAGGATGGTACCAATCCAGAAATTATCACTTTCCATACAAGAAAGTGTAAATCAGCTACACAGTCCTTGAACATGAACAAGGAGGCTTATGAGTACATGATTGACAAGAATTCTTGTCCTTCATGGTCTAAGCCTGGCAAGTGGGCTGCAATGAGTGAAAAGGAAAGACTTGAAGCTCATTTGCAGAGGACAGTAGAACATCTTGGGGGTACTTCGTACACTTATCAGGTGTTTGAGGACTAAATGGGAATATTTTCGTAGTAAGGGCAGGGGTACTAATAATACCCTTGTCCTTCTTTTTTTTTACAATCTGCTGTTAAGTGGGATAAAACTAAGAAACTATGGGATATGTTCCTAAATTTATACATCTTGACCATTTCATTAATGTAATATATCCATTTGGTATCCATTGGAAGCATAGCTACATACAACAATGTGCAGAAGCAATCTTCAATACATATAAAGAAGATATTGGAAAAGGCACAAGCATTACTTTTGTAGCAAGGGGCACATCAGGAGCCATGATTGCAGGTGCTATACTCAATCAGTTAAACAACATTAATCCAACTACTAAGACTTATATCCTGATTGTCAGGAAGGAGGAGGATGTAGGTGCTCATTGTTCTTCATTAAGAGGGATTGATGAGGTTGGTACTACAAGGTTTATAGTTGTGGATGACTTTATATCATCAGGTGAAACCATTAAGGCAATTATACAGGAATTGGATGGGTACTTTACTAGTGCAGCATATACCCCTGCTAATAAGTATGATATGCTTTGTGTAAGTAACTTTATTGATGCAAAAGCATTAAAGAAGAACTCATGTGATGATTACAGGAAATGGAAAGGAATTTGTTCAAGATTTGAGTATGTAGTATGTTGTCCTAAACCAAAGGATAACAAATAAAAAAGTAATTTATGGTAAGGGCATGGATTATAGTTTTACTCATAATATGCGTGATGGTCCTATTTAATCATTATGAACCATCAATAGATATAATAGTAACAGGCAATAGATATAAGATTCTATTATGGTATAACAAGCACCAATGGAACCACTTTATCAATAAGCCAGAAATAGTAAGAACTTACATACATCTATTTACAATATGAGTAAAGGAAAGAAGTATAAAATACCACATAAGTATCTTCATAAGTATCCAGTTAGAAAATGGAATATTAATGGATGTAGGCGTAGGTACAAGGTAATGGGTGGTAAGAATGGAGAAAAAGCAAAGTTTAAGTTTTTCAGACATAAAAAGCTTTGGAAGCTCTTGGATGGTCATATATCTATGAGGAAAATGGTATCAAGAAATATTTGGTGGTGGTATTAATAGTATGAGAAAATTCATTATCAAGGTGGTATGTTTAGTGTTATGTTTATTCATAGCACTAAATGCTGTTACTCAATTACTCACCATGAGTAACACAGTTGCTAACATTGCAGGAATTGTATTGTTCATAGTAGCTATATGGATAGGTGTAGAAGTAATAATTAAATTAATTAAAACAAAAGAAAATGAAGAGTAAAGTAATTATGTGCCTTATGGCAGTATTTACCATGTTGGGAATGTCCTCATGTGTTTATGAGAGAGTAGATGCAGGTTGTGAGGGTATTAAGGTAAATCTCTATGGCTCTGAAAAGGGTGTAGATGATGTATCTTTGGTTACTGGTGCAGTGTGGTATAACTCATTCACTGAGCAGGTTTATGAGTATCCTACTTATGTCCAGACAATAGATTATCCTGCTTTCACAATTAATGCAAAGGATGGTTCAGAGTTCAGTATTGACCCTACTATTTCATTGAAGATTGTTGATGGTAAGTCACCTCAGGTATTCAAGAAGTATAGAAAGGAACTGAAGGATGTTATCAATGGAACTCTCTTTAACTATGTAAAGGATGCTTTTAGGATTCAGCTCAATAAGTATACTACTGATGAAATTGTATCTAACAGAGATATGGTAGAGAAGGCTATTGAAGCACATTTGTCTAAGGCACTGCTCAGGGAGAATTTCCAGTTGGAGCAGCTAACTTCAGGATTAAAGTATCCTCAGTCTATTGTAGATGCAGTAAATGCAAAGAATGCTGCGATACAAAAAGCTCAGAAGGCTCAGAATGAGCTTGCTGTAGTTAAGGCAGAAGCAGAGAAGAAGGTAGTTGCAGCACAGGCTGAAGCAGAGGCTAATAAGCTTAGAACACAGGCTTTGACACCATTGATTCTCAAGCAGCAGTGGATTGAGAAGTGGGATGGTAAACTTCCTGTATATGGACAGGTTCCTACAATTTTTAAGGATATTAGCAAATGATGTGGATTATTGATATATTAATAATCATCTTGACATTGAGTATCTTGAAAGATACTCATGTTAAGGTGTATTATACATTGTATGGTCCTGCTAAGTTACAGAAGGAGTATAATGTTATAGTCCCATTATGGATGGCACTTATTATAGCTGTACTGGGTTTACTGCCCATAGCTAACATTATCCTATTTGCTGTATTCATCATATATTATGCAATCCATGTAGCGTGGGACCCAGATGCGTGTGGAGGTTATACTCATGTGTTCTCATTGGGAGGAGACAATATTGTCACAAAAGGATTACTAAAAGTTAAAAATCTATTATGTAAGAAGATATGAAGCAGAAAGTATTCAATGTACTTATTTCCTTAGTAGTGGGAGCACTTGGAGCAATTCAAGTGCATTCCTGCTCAAAGGGAGATAAGCCACCTGAGATAAAGGTGATATTGCACATAGATAATATAGAGAAGCAGCTAGACTTCTTTAGTAAGTCACCTCAAGAAGGTTTGATGGAAGCATTAGAATATTATGGGGTTGAGCATCCTCAGATAGTCTATGCACAAGCTGTACTTGAAACTGGTCATTTTAAGTCAGACTTATGTCTGAATGATAATAACTTGTTTGGCTTGTATAACAGCAAGAAACACAGGTATCACACATTTGACCATTGGACTGAGAGCGTGGTTGCATATCTTGACTATGTGCAACATAGATATAAACCTCCGAATGATTACTATAAGTTTTTATTAGACATAGGGTATGCAAAAGACCCTAACTACATTAGCAAATTAAAAGGAATTGTAAACAGAAATGACAAGAGAAGAAGTGAATAGCTTGGCTTTATCTAAGATAGATAAGGCTAAGTACTTGATACTTGAGTTGATAACTGGAATGGGTAAGACTAAGGTAGCAATAGACCTTATTAATCATATATGTGATAGGGTATTCAGAAATGATGGATGTCCTACTACTATACTCATCCTTGTGGCTAAGACTGTGCATAAACAGACTTGGAAGGATGAGATTGAGAAATGGGGAGGTATCAAGTCTGACCATATTACTATTGAATGCTATGAGTCACTGAAGAACTATGAGAACTCATGCTTTGATATAGTGGTAGCAGATGAGATGCAGCATTTGTCAGAAGCAAGAATTGATGTATTGGAGACTATCCATATTAATGAATCTTTCATTGGATTGTCTGCCACTATCAAGAGAGATATGAGGGATTATTTCATCTACAACCATAAGGCTGAGGTCATTAAATGTGGTCTTAAAGAGGCTGTAGAAGATGAAGTATTGCCTGAGCCTACAGTGTATCTGTTGCCCTTAACCTTGGATAATTCTATATGTAAATACAGAACCAAAAGATTTGGTAAGGAGGTTACTACTACTCAGAAAGGTTACTATGATAGTGTCTCTTCACTTATAGAGTGGTACAAGAATAAGTACTTTAATTCAAGAAATGATAGGATAAAGAACTTATGGCTTTCAACAGCAGGTAAAAGGTTGAAGTGGTGTGCTGAACAGAAGGAAGCCCTTGTATCATCTCTTCTTGACAAATTCAGAAATTACAAGACTTTGACTTTTTGTAGTAGTATTGAACAGTCAGAGAGGTTGGGTAAATATAATATCACCTCGAAGAATAAGGCTTCAGTGAAGAACCTTGAAATGTTTAATCTCAACAAGATTAAGCATATTACTGCCTGTAACATACTCAATGAAGGTGTGAACTTGACTAATTGTAGGATAGGTATATTCTGCAACTTGAATAGTTCAGAGATTGTAGTAAAGCAAAGAGTTGGTAGAATACTTAGACATAAATCCCCTATTATCATCATACCTTATTTCAAGGATACAAGGGAAGAAGAACTTGTGCAGAAGATGATAGAGGAGTACTCTGAGGATTCTATCATTAGTGTTGATAGTATTAATGACATTAAGTTATGACAATATGTTTAAGTAAAGAAGGGTGTCAGAATAACAATATTAGTCTTGCTGAGGCTCTCTTGATGCTTGCCATCCATAATAATGCTGACCTTGATGTAGCTCAAAAGGAGCTAATCAAGAAAGGCTATATAACTGCTAACAGGGATGACCTGTTTCAGCAGATTGGATGGAGGCTTACTAATAAGGGCACTGAGATAATAGATTCTGTGATTGTAGACTCTGATAAGAAACAAGAACCTAATGACAGGTTAGTTCAGTTGGCTACAAGGCTAAAGGAGATATTCCCTAAAGGTAAGAAAGATGGTACTAACTATTATTGGGCAGACGGGGTAGCTTTAATTGTGCGAAGATTAAAGCTATTCTTTAAGAAGTATGGAAATACTTATACTGATGAGCAAATCATACAGGCAACCAGTAAGTATGTGGAAGGTTTCAATGGGAACTATACATATATGAGGTTACTGAAGTATTTCATATTCAAAGAGAAAGTTGGTGCTGCTGGTGAGGTTGAAGGAGACTCAGAATTGATTAGTTATATTGAGAACTTCGGACAAGAAGATACTCTAAGTAAGGATTGGAATACAGAGTTAAGGTAGTATGGATAAAAGTCTTATAAATAGAGTATTAAATGGTCTTGAAGAGAGAAGAAAAAAAGTTATCAATGGTGGTATAAACTCTATTCCTTCTCCCTTTATTAGATTTAGTGAGGATTTCTTGGGAGTAGAACAGGGTAAGTATTATGTTGTAACTGGCTCAACAAAGTCAGCTAAGACTCAGATAGCATCTTATTTATTCATATATAATACTCTACTTTATGCCTATAATAATCCTGACAAGCTGAGAGTTAAGATATTCTATTATCCTTTGGAGGAAACTCCTGAAGATATTATGACAAGATTCATGTCTTATCTACTCTATACACTGAGTGGTTATAAGATAAGAATTAGTCCCACTGACCTAAGGTCTGTCAGAAATAATAAGGTGTTAGATGAAACTATAATAGACTTACTCAAAAAGGACGAGTATTTGGATATTCTTAAATTCTTTGAAAGTAATGTTATATTTAGTGCATCTACAAATCCTACAGGAGTATACAATGAATGTAGAAAGTATGCAGAGAGTAATGGTATTGTACACACTAAGAAACAAACTATAAAAGGAGAATTAGGAGAAATTACCACTGTGGATGCCTTTGATTGGTATGAGTCTAATGACCCAGATGAGTATAGAATTATATTCTATGACCATATATCATTGACTAATACTGAGAGAGGAATGTCCTTGAAACAAAGTATTGACAAATTAAGTGAGTATTGTGTTATACTTAGAAACAGATATAACTTTAGTCCTGTAATTGTACAACAGCAAGCCTTTGAAAATGAAGGTATTGAAAACATAAAACTCAATAGAGTAAGACCTACAGTTGCAGGAGCTGCTGATTCAAAGTATACTATGAGAGATTGTAATGTAGCCTTAGGTATATTTAGCCCTTTCAAGTATGAACTTAAAGAATACTTTGGTTATGACATTTCAAAGCTAAGGGATAACTGTAGATTCTTAGAGGTGCTTATCAATAGAGGTGGAAGTCCAGGAGGTATAATAGCTTTATATTTTGATGGAGCTGCCAACTATTTCAGTGAACTCCCAAAAGCTGATGACCCTAAGATACAGAACGTATATAAATCTCTCCAAGACATGAGAGCAAAGATAGCTAAGTCATTTTTTAGCTATGGAATAAGTAAAATAGATAAAGAGTTGTGGATAACTAAACTATTTAGTAAATTTGCAGCCCTTTTCAAGTAAAAGTAACATTATAAAACAAAAACAATGGCAAAAATTTTAGTTTTGGCAAAAAGTGGTTTTGGAAAGACTACTTCCTACTGTGGTAGGGAGAAGTTAGGCATTAAAGGTCTTGACCCAAAGGAAACTTATGTTATTCAGTGTATTGGTAGGGGTGTTCCTAACCCTAACTTTAAGCTGATTGAAGGTAGCATTGGAGTAGAGAATGTAGGTAAGCCTACACAGAAACTTACAAATGTAAATGCCCTTGGTACAGGTAACAGAGTACAGGTAGATAGTCTTACAGGTCTTGATAGGTTTGCAGTGATAGCAGAACTCATAAATATGCTGAAGAAGTCTCCTTTCAAGAACATTGTAATTGATGATTTCAATTATCTTGCACAGGATTTCTATATGGCTAATGCTATGAAGGGTGGATGGGATACCCCTAAGCAGATTGGCTATGGAATGGGTCTTATCTTTGATGCCTTTAAGGGACTTCCTGAGAATAAGAATATTATCTGCTGTGCCCACTATGAGGAGTATAAGGATAAGAATGGTGACTCCATTTCCTATAAGTTCAAGACCACTGGTAAGATGGTTGATGATTACATCACACCAGAAGGAAAATTTGATATTATCCTCTTTGGTAAGGTAGGATATGATGCAGAAAACAAGAGACCTGTCAAGCACTTTGTCAAGGAGTTTGATGGAGAATATCCTGCTAAAGACAGCCTTGGTGCATTAGATGACCTTCCTGATGAGATTCCTAATGATTTATCTATAGTAGTAGATAAATTGAGAGAGATTTATGGATAGAGAGAAGACAGTAGAACTTGGTAATCAAGTATATGGTATTACACCATTTGATATGAATAGTCAGTTACAGATGTTAGAAGAGTTCTTATTGGAGAAAGGTAAAGAGAAAAGTAATGTTGATTTGTTTATTAAAACACTACCTCAATCACCAATGTATATAATTCTTAATTGCATAGTAATTGCAATCAATTACTATATTACCAAGTTCAATGTGTTTAAATTAAGTATTAACAATAAAGTTATTTTATTATATTAAAGTTCAATTATTATGAATAAGACATTAACAGTAAGACAGTTTGCAGGTGTAAAAAGAATTGCACAGAATGTTAATCCTTTGGTAGTAAAGAAGAATAAGATTGCTGCCAAGATTAATGAACTCAATGCAGAGTATAATGCTCTGGCTGAGGAGATTGAAGGACATGAGATGGGTGTCAAGGCTTTGACAGGTGGTCTTACAAGTGAAGACTTGGTTGTCAAGAAGGTAGAAGTTACTGGTAAGATTGATAAGGATGGTAAGCATGTAAAGGTTACTAAGTATGAGCCTAAGGCTGGTATAGTAGTATTCAATGAAGAGGCTAATGTGTATGAGATTCATACAGAGGAGCCTGAGGTTGAAGATGTTGCTCCTGAGACAGTAGATGACACTGAGAAGGCACCTGAGACAGAAGTAAAAGCTGGTGAAGAGGCTCCTTTTGACCCTACTAATCTTTAATCAGAAGCTGGTGACAGACTGCTTTTTTTTTTGAAGAGTAATTAGTTTAGAAACTAAAAAAAAATAAGAATATGAACAAGAATAATAGAAAAGTTGGATATGCTTTCATGGCATTCAGTAAAGGAACAGAGAGTAAGGAAGGTAATGCAGTAAAGAGATATATAGGTGTAGCTCCTGTATTTGTTTTGGCTGTAAATCCTGACAAGGCAGAGTTAGAGAAGCTGTATAATACCCAGCTTGAAAATGACCCTGAATATCTGAGTGAAGTTGAAGTAGGTGAGGATAAGCACAAGGTACAGAATGTCAGACTTGACTTCATTGTTAAGACTGATGCTGAGAAGTGTGGTGGTATTGAATTTACTACTAAGGTACCTTTCTTCATCAGAAAGGAATACAGATACAATAGAGATAAGACTAAGGTACAGGTAATTGATAAGTATGGTAGAACTGCTTGGGTTACTGTAGAGCAGGCTAAGGCACATGAAATTCCTGTATATAAGAATGGTCCTGCCAACATTGATAAGGACTATAGACCTGCTTATTCTGGTGAGGAAGAACTTACTAAATTCATCAAGGCATACCTCAACATTCCTAATGTAATGAAGTATGTCAATAATACCTGGGTTATGGTAGACAATCCTGAGGATTGTGAAGCAAGACTTGAGAACATTGCTGAGTACTTCAATGGCAATTTCAAGGAGCTGAGAGATGTTATTGCATTGCAGCCTAATAACAGGGTTAAGGTATTGTTTGGTGTAAAAACCACCGATGATAACAAGCAGTATCAGGCTGTTTATAATCAGATGTTCTTGAGGAACATCACCACTGATTACAGTAAGTTGGATGAAAACTTGCAGGAAAGAAAGGCTGCTGGTGCATATCCTACTACTGAGTTTACTGTATGTGATTTGAAGGAGTATAATGTAGAATCTACAGACCTCAGTAACTCTGGTGCAGCAGGTGATATGCCCTTCCCTCCCAGCAATGATGGTGGTACACCTTGGGATTTTGGTAAGTAGTAATTAAAAAAGAAGCAAAAATGGCAATCAGCAAAGGTAAATCTTCTGTGAGCCTTGATGATATTCTAAGTAAAGTGGCAGAGGCAGACATTCTGTCATATTACTTAGGAGTCACAGAGGTTCCTTGTATTATAAATAGTCCCCTTAGACAGGATAGGAGACCCTCTTTTGGTCTTTATTCTACTAATGGTAGAAGAATATTTTATACAGACTTATCCACGAGAGATAGAGGAGGTCTATTTGACCTTCTTGGTCATATGTGGAACTGTAGTTATAAGGAAGTTCTAACAAGGGTTAATGAGGACATTTCAAAGTTCTGTGGTGGTGCCAGTATTCATTCATACACTCCCTGTGCTGTAAGAAGTACAAGTAGTTACAATAAGGACACAGACTTGCAGTGCAAAGTCAGAGATTGGAGAGATTATGATATTGAATATTGGGCATCCTATGGTATAACTTTAGAATGGCTCAAGTATGCAGAGGTTTACCCTATATCTCATAAGATTGTCATAAAAGGTGGTCATAGATATGTGTTCGGAGCTGACAAATATGCCTATGCTTATGTAGAACACAAGGAAGGTAAAGTTACTCTAAAGATATATCAGCCTTTCAATAAAGCTGGTTATAAGTGGAGTAACAAGCATGATAATTCTGTAGTAAGTCTGTGGACTAAAGTACCTGAATATGGGGAACAGATTTGTATTTGTTCTTCATTAAAAGATGCTTTATGTCTATGGGCTAATACAGGTATTCCATCTCTTGCTATTCAAGGTGAGGGATATAGGATGAGTGATACTGCAATTAGTGAACTGAAAAGGAGATATAAACAAGTCTTCATTTGCTTAGATAATGATGAGCCAGGATTAAAAGATGCCCAGAAATTATCTGAAGAAACAGGATTTACTAATGTAGTATTACCACCCTTTAATGAAGGGAAAGATATTTCAGACTTGTATAAGGCTAAGGGCAAAGATGAGTTCCTTAGAATAATCAAGCCTCTATTTAACTCTTCAAGACAAGAGGACAATGATTGGAATGATTTGCCTTTTGTATAGATTAAAGTTTCAAAAGTTCAATTTAAAAAAAAAGTAAAAACATGGAAACAAGAAAAATTACAGTCGTACAGACTAAGAATCAGAAAAAGAGTGTTATTATGTCAGCAGCTACAACCCTTGCTGAATTGAAAAGTGACTTGAGAGCCAATGATATTGACTATGATGGTATGACCTTCTTTGAGGGCACATCAAAGGTTGAATTGAAGAATGATACTTCTGTTCTTCCTCATGATGTCCCTTACAAGGGAACTATCACCAATGAGTTGGTTTTCATGCTTACTAACACCAACAAGAAAATCAAAAGTGGTGCTACTAATATGAGTAGAATGGAAGCATATAGTGCTATCAAATCTATGGGTTTGCAGAATGCTTGTGTAGAGAAGTTTGGTAAGAATTTCACTATGTGTAAGACTGCTGACCTTATTGCATTGGTACAGGACTATAGTGCCTCAAAGCCTGCTTCTGTTGCTCCTAAAGCTGAGGCTAAGGCTGAGGAAAAGACAGAGGCACCTGCAAGTAATGATGGTGAGTATGTTGATACTGTAGCAAGAGCTGCTATTAGAAAGTTGGTAGTAATTCTTGAGGATAATGGCACAATTGAGGATTATGAGAAAGAGGAAGTGCTTGATGTCCTTGGAGGTGAAGTTGCAGTAAGTGCTGCACCTTCTGAGAAGTGTAAACCTAAGTCAGCTTCCCCTTACTCTGATGATGAGATTGATGATATGTTCGCAGGAATGGGAGTCGATTAAAAAACAAGTAATAGTAGGTAAGGAGGTTAGAAATGCCCCTTACCTACTTTTTTTTACAGTAATATGAGTGGAGAAACAATTAAATTAATTGAGGGGAAGATAGAAGAACTATATAACTCCTTGATGAGCAGACCACTCCAAGTATTAAGCATATTCAATGATTTCTTTGGGGAAGATAAAGTTGATATGCAAGGATATTGGAGTTTGGACAAGTTCAAATCTTGGATGAGTATAGAGCCTTTGTCTACTTATATTCCTAATGGTGATATTGTAAGCATGAACAGGAATGATTGGAGCATGTATAAAACACGAGCTATTACTGATTTACCTGGAGACCAGATAGAAAAGGTTGTAAATGTGCTTACAAATACTACAGCAAAGGAAAAAATTGGTAATGCTAAGTTCAATGACATATTCATTCTTGTACATTTTCCTCATGTAAGAGTAACTAATGAGCATGACAGATTTGTGGATATTAACCACCTGTGGGCTAAGGTGAAAGTAATGTATAATGGCACATTGCATGGTGGATTTGCTCTTAATAGGTCAGAGTATACTATGCTTCACTTTAGTAGTGGATATATGCACAGTCATGTCAGTTGTATTCCTACAAATGACTTTACCTATTTTCAGAGTCCTTGCACAGGCAGTGGTCCCATCAATGGCACTATTAGTGCCCTCAATAGGGATTATGATGAGGATATGTGGAATATGTTTTGTCTTGAGCTAAGTAAATATGTAACTGTAGAATCCATTGCTGGCAGACCTTATAACTATTTGGAAAAGTTAGGTACTGATAACATGAAGATGGGTGTAGACAGGTTTATTACATATCTATCACCAGACTACTATTACTATGAAGATGCTCTTAGTTCTGATAAGTTGAAGGAGTTTATAAGAGGCTTTATCAATTCAAAGAAACTTAAATTCAATTATGTAAATGGCTCTTATTCTATTGGTATGTCACTTATTGAGTTTATTGTACTTATTAGCAATGAATTTATTAAGTGGTATAATGACCAGTTTAATAAAGAGGAGCTAACTGCCAAGTTTGCAAAATTGAAGAGAGAAGGCATCTTGGAAGAATGTATCATAGATAATGGGAAGATTTACTATGATAGAAACAGGAACAATGTAAATAACTATGCCCAATATATAGGCAAGAAGGTTTGCATGTTCAAGGGAAGAGAAGTCACTATTGATATTACAGATATTGCTGAGGTAAGGAATGAGAATAAGAGTATAATTCTTAATACTCATACTGCACTATATATATTAGCAACAATACTTAAAGTGTTAAATTATAGATATGGAAGAAGTAAAGCAACCCACAAAAGTAATCAGCTTGGTACAGAAGTCAGGTACTTATAATTATAAGCTGATTATCCCAGCAGAAGTGGAGAGAAAAATAAGATTTGCCTGCCAAAAGGTATGGAGTACTGAATGGTCAGGTACACTATTCTTTACACATGAAGGCTCATTTGAAAATAATGACCTTGTAATAAGATGTGTGGATATTTACATCATGGATATTGGAACTCAAGCCTATACAGAGTTTGATATGAATCCTGATGTAATATCCTATATGTGTGAAAATCCTGAGCTGCTTGATTGTCAAATGGGTCTTATACATTCCCATAACAATATGAGTACTTTCTTCAGTGGAACAGATACTGCTACTCTGAAGGAAGAAGGTAGGGATAGAAACAATTTTGTGTCTCTTATTGTGAATAATGCAGGTTCCTATACTGCTGCAATCACAAGGAGAATCAAGTCAAAGCAGGTCATGGAGTCTGTATCTTATGAATTTTTTGGTGATGGTGAAAAACAGGACACTAAGGAATGTGTAAGTGATGCAGATGAGATTGAGTGGTTCTATCTTAAAATAGAGAAAGAAGGTGAAAATTATTCCTTTCCAGACATGGCAGCAAGACTTGAAGAAATCAAGCAAGCTAAAGCAGAAAGGGCAGAGAAAGCCAAGAAAGCTCAGACACCTATATATCAGGGTGGTTATAAGCCTGTTATTGCTAATTCCTATAATACAAAGGCAGGTCCAGCAAATTTTGTCAAGAATGAGGTTGATGAGCCTAAGGTGGTTCAGCCAACTCTCTTTAGTGATACAGACGACTTGCCATTTGATGATAACTATAATCTACCTTATGGTCAGGTGACATTTGATAAAGTCACTTTGAAGTCTCTTGTACTTCAATTGATTACAGGTAGTATTATTATCTCTAATGATAGTAAGATTGACATTTCCAAATGGGCTAAGTCAATGCCTGCATTGTATGAAAAGAGATTTGGTAAAGGCAAAGAGGGCATGAAAAATTTCAAAATGTGGGCAGATACCTATGCAGAATATCTGACATGGTATGTGACAGATGAGAAATTAGAAGAGCTTGGCTTTGATGAAACAGAAATTTGTGCTATTTGTGCCCATGATATGATAGAGGAGCTTACAAAACTTCCTGAAAATGATTATATCAAAGGGTATATTGATGCACTTCAAAAATATTTAGTATTATGAATGAAGAAGTAACAATTCCACAAGAAGCAACTGAAGCTTACAATTCCCCTATGGAAAGTATTAATGAGGATAATGTTCGTGAATATAATGAGGTGGGATATGCTGACCTTAACACTTTCAGTACTGTCCTTAATAGCATTAGAATGGGCATTATTACCTTTCTTAATATTATTGGTTTGGATGGTGTACCTAATACCTATAAAATTGTATACAGTAGTACTGAAGATGTAACAGGTAGAATCTTTGTCAATGAGCACTTCAAAAGTTTAATTGAAGAGGCTTGGGCTATAAGGACAGACAACTCTATAGAAGATAATGGTGACAGTATTAGCTTTGAACTTTCAGAAGAAGAGCAAGCTATCCTTGACCAAGCTGTAGAAGATGCACACCAAGAGATACCTACAAACTCTGCAACCTTGCTAGTAGATGAAGCTACAAGTAGGTTTAGTTCTGCCATTTGGTATGAGAACATTCAGAAGAAGACTGTCATTTTGGCAGGTGTAGGTGGCATTGGTAGTTATGTAGGCTTCTTATTAGCAAGGATGAAGCCAGCTTCTATGTTTATTTATGATGATGACATAGTAGAAGCTGTCAATATGTCAGGTCAGTTGTATGGTCAGTCTGATTTAGGTAGACCTAAAGTATCTGCACTGGCTGAGATGATTAGAAACTATGCTGGCTATAGTAGTGTCTTTGCAATAAGTGAGAGATTTACCAATGAATCTGAAGCATCAGATATTATGATTTGTGGCTTTGATAATATGGCAGCAAGAAAACTCTTCTTTAATAAGTGGTTGAGTCATGTCCAATCCAAATCAGAGGAGGAGAGAAAAAACTGCCTGTTCATTGATGGCAGATTGGCAGCAGAAGAATTTCAAGTATTGTGTATTAAGGGAGATGATGAGTACAACATCAATAGGTACAATAATGAGTTCCTATTCTCTGATGCAGAAGCTGATAGAACTATCTGCTCCTATAAACAAACTACCTTCTGTGCAAATATGATTGCATCTTATATGGTTAATTTGTTTGTAAACTTCTGTGCTAATCAATGTGAGCCTGTCATTGACAGAGACCTGCCATTCCTTACCACATATAATGCAGAAACAATGTATCTTAAAACTGAAGTATAATGGAATTTAGCCAAAGATTTGCATATAATGTAATGGGTGTTTTCAATGACAGTTTTGAGTCTAATAATCCAAGCCATCTTGAAATGAATCTGTCTCTTGATAGTAACAATGTATTTAGAAGAAGTCTTGTTATTGAAGTAAACAATGATGAGGTAGAGATACCTGTGATTGCAAGAATACACTTTGAAAAGGTAGTCTCAAATAATTTGGCTCATCCTACAATTATGGGAGTCAAGAAGATAATACTGCCATTATATGATAATGCACCAAGCCAAGAGAGAAGAACCTTTGATAGTATTATGGGTCAATTATTTTCTAATGTAGGATATGATAAAAGATTACAGAAGATAATTACCAATAAGGGTGAAGTGTATTATGGTGGCAAAGGAATCATCTTTGATGAGAGATACACTCCATTACTATTATGTACATTAACTGCAAGAAGTGTACATACTGAGAATAATGGCGATACTATGGTCTATTACAGACCTGTGTGCCATGTTAGCCCTAAAGTATTCTTAGAGTCTGATAAATTGATTAATAAAGGCATCATTAAGAAATTGATTCCTTGCTATACAAGTAGGGATGTAAATTTCCCAAGAAACAATTATAGATTCAGTAGTAATCCAGAGGACAGGAAAGTAAAGGTCATAGTAGATAATTTCAATAAGTTCTTTATAGAACCTATTAAACCTACTCCATCTGCAACCACTAATGATACACTGAATGAATGCCTTATTGACAATATTGATGACATAATGATGTTGATATGACATTAGATGAATACTTTGGAGATTGGATGAGAGTAATTGATAGGACAGAGCTTAATAATGTAATGGCTAAGGTTGGACAGGAATACAGGAGGAAGCCATTATGTCCTGCCCAGTCTGATGTATTCAGAGCATTTGAGCTTTGTCCCCTCAAGGACTTAAAAGTAGTTATGTTAGGTCAAGACCCCTACCCACAAAAGGGAGTTGCAACTGGCATACTTTTTGGTAACAGGAAGGAGGTTGATGAGGATAATTTGTCTCCTTCATTAAATGTTGTTAAAGAAGCAGCCATTAATTTTGAGGTTCCACATTATTGTATTACCTTTGACCAGACTTTAGAGAGTTGGGCTAAACAGGGAATACTAATGATAAACTCTGCACTCACGGTAGAAATGAATAGGGTAGGTTCCCATGTGATGTTATGGAGACCATTCATAGCTAAATTGCTAAAGAACTTGTCTGAATATAATACAGCTATAGTATATGTATTGTTTGGCAGACAAGCCCAAACTTTCAAACCTTATATCAATAGTAGATTCAATCACATTATAGAGATTGAGCATCCTGCATACTTTGCAAGGAGTGGTACTAAGATGCCACACCAACTATTTGTTGATATAAGTAATGAAGTAAAAGGGATTTATGGTGTGCCTATAAAATGGTATGAAGAATTTAATACTAAATAATAGAAACAAAAAAAAATGGAAAAGATTTATTTGACAAATGGTAAAGAGGTACAGATTGGAGACACTCTGACTAAAGTATCTAAAGTGAAAGACCCCTTCTTTGGTAAGGGTGTTATAATTGAGCATGTTAAAGTGAATAAGGACATTCTTCCTAAGCTCCTTGAGGCTGGTATTGTTACTACCACTAAACCTGAAAAGCCTGTAGCTGAGACTGAGGTTCCTATGGAACTGGGGTACTATATTCAGAAGATTGCAGAGAAGTTTGGCTGGAAAGTTGAGAAGGTTTATAACTATCTCAATAGTGTAGATACTATCCTTCCTGCTGCTGCATTCTCTATGGTACTTAGAGAGATAGCTATTGAGTTGGACAAAAAGTATGAGGACCATATTGAGAAGAGTCCTGAGATTTATGTAATCTCTATGCTTGATGGTAGGATTACTAAGGCTAATAAGGCTCATATCAAGAACTATAGGAACTTTGCAGCATTTAGGTCTGTAAATGATGCAAAAATTGCCTGTTCTATTGTGAGAGATATACTGAAAGAAATGTTCAAGAATAATGGCTAATAAGAAGATTAGAAATGCTACTGTCTGCAAAGGCAGTAGCATTACTTTTAAATCTCAATTAGAGAAGACTATCTATAATACTTTGATAGAACAAGGATTTACTCCTAAATATGAGCCTAAGAGAATTGTACTATTGAACTTTGAGCCATGTACTGTCCCTTTCTATGATAAGGAAACTGATACTCAATATAAGAAGAGGCTTGAAGAGGGTGGGAAACCTCCAAAGCTTCTCACTCTTAAAGGTAATGTACTATTACCAATTACTTATACTCCAGACTTTTATATTCAACATAATAATATAGATGTTTGGATAGAAGCTAAGGGAATGGAAAATGATGTGTACTATTTGAAGAAAAAGTTATTTAGGAGCTATTTAGAGAATCAGTCTAAGCAAGGTATAAAGAGTATTTTCTTTGAGATTTACAGTAAGAAGCAGTTACTACAGGCTATAGAAATATTCAAACAATATGCAGAAGAATGTAATACAAGAATTGATAAAAGAGGCTAACAAAAGTCCTACACTCGAATATAGTAACAATATTTTAATTTTCAAGGATAATGTCAAGGATACCATAAGAGCAGTCAAGAGAAGACTTGGTATTTTACAGACTTTGGAAATGGAAATAGATTATGAATTAACTGTAAGTCACGCGAATGATGAATAGAAAAAGTTTAAGAGATATATCTTGGGATGTGTCTGAAGAAACATATAGGGCAGACCCAGCATTAAGCTATTCAACCCTTGCAAGATATGAGAGGGAAGGATTCAATAACTTGGATAAATTATTTGACAGGATAGAAACACCTTCTCTTACTTTTGGTAGTGCTGTGGACAGTATTATCACAGGTGGTCAAGAAGAGTTTGATGAGAGATTTATGGTTGCTGAGTTTCCTTCTACTCCAGACTCTGTTACAAAGATGGTAAAATCTTTGTTCAGTCAGTATGGAGATTCTTATAGGAGTCTTATTACAATTCCTGATGATGCAATCATTAAGGAGACTAAATATCAGAGTTATCAGATGAACTGGAAGCCTGAAACAAGAGCTAAGGTTATCAAGGAGAAAGGAGCAGACTACTATAACCTGTTATTTATAGCAGGTAGTAAGACTATACTTGATACTCAGACTTATCAAGATGTATGCAATGCAGTAAGGGCATTGAAAGAGAGTAAATCCACCCAACTCTACTTTGCAGAGGATAGTCCATTTGAACCAGACATTGAAAGATTCTATCAGTTGAAGTTCAAAGGAGAGTTCAGTGGTGTAAAGTATAGAAACATGGCTGACTTAATCATAGTCAATCATAAGGAGAAGTGGGTAAAGCCAGTGGATTTGAAAACAAGTTCCCATACAGAGTGGGATTTCTATAAATCCTTTGTAGATTGGAGATATGATATTCAAGCCAGACTATATTGGGCTATTATAAGGCAGAATATGGATAAGGATGAGTATTTCAAAGACTTCAAGCTCCTTGATTATGATTTCATTGTAGTCAATAGGAGAACCCTTGTCCCACTAGTATGGAATTGTCCATTTACACAGGCAGCAGACACATTGAAGTTTGGAAAGAATGACCAAATAGAAATGAGAAGTCCTTTTGTGATAGGAGAAGAGCTTTCTTCATATCTCACTTCTAGACCAAAAGTTCCTATGGGAATTAGTGAAACTGGTTCTAATGATTTAAGAGGATGGTTAAATACATTGTAATATGCAGGTAGTAAAAAGAGATGGTAGTATAGAGGAATTTAATGTTGATAAGATTATAGGTGCTGTAGAAAAAGCCTTTAAGTCTTGCAACAAGAAAATGCCCCAGTATCTGTATGATATGCTTGGTGCTTTGTTTGGCACTTTGGAAGGAGATACTATAGGTATTGAGGAGATACAGAATAAGGTTGAGGATGTTCTTATGAATGACAAACACTTTGACGTAGCAAAGAGTTATATCATTTATAGAGAGCAACATAAGCAGGCAAGGTTCATTAGGGAAAGAATTGACTATATGAATGAGTATAGTCAATCCAATGAGAATGCAGCTACTTCATCAGAGACAGATGCCAATGCAAATGTAACTATGAAGAATGTTGCTAACCTTGAAGGTGAGGTGTATAAGACTACTAATAGGGTTATTCAGAGGCAAAGGATGAAAGATAAGCTGAATGAAATGTACCCTGAAGTAGCCAAGAAGTATGAAGAGGATTTGAACTCTCATATCATTTATACACATGATGAAGCAACTACTCCTGTCTTGAAGCAGTATTGTATGGCTGTGAGTCTATATCCTCTTATGATGGAAGGAGTAGGTAATATTGATGGTATCACTCCTACACCTCCTAATGACTTGCAATCATTCAGTGGTCAAGTAACTAATCTTATCTTTTTATTATCCTCTCAGTGTAAGGGTGCAGTGGCAATAGGTGAATACTTTATTGCCCTTAACTATTACATTGTACAGGAATTTGGTCCTAATTGGTATGAAAAGTTGGATGTGATAACTACCACAGAACATTGTAACAAGCAAAGGACTATCAGGGATGCTATATATAAGGCATTCAAACAGTTTATCTATGGTGTAAATCAGCCTGCTGGTAATAGGTCATATCAAAGTCCATTTACAAATGTGTCTTACTATGACCACACTTACTTTGATTCATTGTTTGGGGAGTTCTATTATCCTGATGGTACTAAGCCTCAATGGGAAGCAGTAGATTGTCTACAAAGGCTATTTATGAAGTTCTTCAATAAGTTGAGAACCAAGCAGATTCTTACATTCCCCGTGGAAACTATGGCTATGGTGTATGACCCAAAGACTAATGATATTATAGATAAGGACTATAAGGACTTTACTGCTGAAATGTATGCAGAAGGTCATAGCTTCTTTACCTATATATCAGATAGTGCTGATAGTCTTGCATCATGCTGTAGGTTGAGAAATGAGCTTGCAGAGAATACTTTCAATCCTACATCAGGTCTTACTGGTGTAATGACTGGTAGTTGTAATGTTATCACTCTTAATATCAATAGGATTGTACAGGATTGCAATAAGGCTTATGGATTGAAGAGAAATGGTGGTTGGAAGGAGAATACTTCATTTCTTAGGGATTATTTAGTAGATATTCTCCAAAGAGTCTACAAGTATCATATTGCATTCAAGGCAATGCTCTATGAACTTGAAGATAAGGGAATGTTTGCTGCTTCAAATGGTGGATATATTTATATAAGCAAGTTATACAGTACCATAGGTATCAATGGCTTGAATGAGGCTGCAAGATTCTTAGGTATGACTGTTGGCAACAACAAGGAATATATTGAGTTCTTGCAATTGGTTCTTGGTACTATCAAGGAGCAGAATAAGTCACACTCTATCCATGATGCCAATAGACCATTCCTATTCAATTCTGAGGTAGTTCCTGCTGAAGGATTGGGAGGAAAGAACTATAATTGGGATAAGGAAGATGGATATTGGGTTCCTAAGGATGAGAATCTATATAATTCATACTTCTATGATGCACATGATGATACCTCAGTGCTTGACAAGTTCATTCTTCATGGAAGACAGACTTATCAATATACTGATGGAGGCAGTGCAGCTCATATTAATCTTGAAGACCATCTGAGTAAGGAGCAATATCTCAAGCTGATAGACTTTGCAATAGCTAATGGAACTAACTACTTCACATTTAATATTCCTAATAGTAAGTGTGATGATTGTGGTTACATTACAAAGCATCCTATAACAGAATGTCCAAAGTGTCATAGTAAGAATATTACTCAATACACAAGAGTGATTGGTTATCTTAGACCTATTAAGTCCTTTGGTAAGGATAGACAAATAGAAGCAAGTAAAAGAGTTTATAGTAAAAATATTTAATAATATGGAATCAGAAATAGTTAAAACAAAACAGCTCAGAAAGGATATTGATGAGGTGCTTCAAAAAGTGAAAGAACTTTCTTCTACAAGAGAGAGGAGCCTTGCAGTAACTAAGTTACAAGAGGGTATCATGTGGTTAGGTATGCACTTAAAGGCTCTTGATAGTCCTGACCCTTATCCTGGAAGTAAAGACCCCAAGTCTGGAGATTATGTAGCACCAACTGCTGATGGATTAAAACTGTGATATGTTGAAGTATGTAGATACAAAAGTAGTCTTTGCTGAAGTGCCAGATGAAGTGACTCTTGCTATCAACATATCTAATTGTCCTTGTCAATGTAAGGGCTGTCATAGCTCTTACTTGGCACAGGATATTGGTGAAAGGCTTAGATATGATAACTTAATCTCTCTTATACATAAGAATAAAGGTATCACTTGTGTAGCATTTATGGGAGGAGATGCTGACCCTTTATCAGTAAATGCCTATGCAAGTATAATTAAAGAGCAATTCCCAAACCTTAAAGTAGCTTGGTATAGTGGCAGACAAGAACTTAGTAAGGATATTGAACTTAGTAATTTTGATTTTATCAAGCTTGGTTCTTATAAGGAAGAGTTTGGTCCACTTAACAGTAGGACTACTAATCAGAGATTTTATAAGGTTAGTGATGGAAAGTTGATAAATATAACGAGTAAATTTTGGAAATATGAAACTGAAAATTAAAGTAAAAGTATTGACTGAGGGCTGTATGCCTGTAATTAGTGAGAATGGTGATTGGGTTGATTTGAAATCAGCAGTAAATATTACTATTCCTGCACCACAGGCTGATGTCCTTAAAAGAAAAACTGTTGAAGGAGAGAGAGTAGGTCATAGGGATGTAGAAATTCCTACCTATTATATACCTCTTGGAGTTGCAATGCAACTACCACAAGGATTTGAAGCTATTATTGATTCAAGGAGTAGTGGTCCTAAGAAGTTAGGATTATTCATCCCAAATGGTCAAGGTGTAGTGGATAACACATATAATGGCAATAGTGACCAGTGGCACTATGTATGTTCTCCTATGAGAGAGACCACTATTGAAGCAGGTGATAGAATCTGTCAATTTAGGATACAGCTTAGTCAGAAAGCTACTATGTGGCAGAAGATTAAATGGCTGCTAAGTTCAGGTATTGAACTTGTGGAAGTGGATGACTTGGGTGATGACAATAGAGGAGGATTTGGTACTTCTGGCGTCAAATGATAACTAAAAAGAAAGCATGAAGCATGATATTAGAGATAATTGGTATTATGCTTGCAGTAATCATCTTATCTGTTATCATTAATGGTGTAGAAGATTATTGCAAGCAGAGTAAAAGGGTAAATATGTCTTTCAAAGAGGCTATGGATTTGGTAGAGTTGCCTGTGGTAACATTCTATAATGGAGATAAGAAACTTAACTTCTTATTGGACACTGGAAGTAATATCTCTCAAATCAACAGCTCAATTCTCCCTCTTCTTGACTATAAGAAGATAGAGGGAAAAGATATGGATGTGGCAGGAATTGAAGGTAATAAGGTAAATACTGAGTTCTGTGAAATGACAATTACTTATAAAGGGCAAGAATTTGTAGGTGATTTCTGTATTCATGATTTGGATGATGCCTTTGCTATTGTTAAGGAAGAGTCTGGTGTGCAGATTCATGGCATCCTTGGCAGTCTGTTCTTCCAAAAATATAAGTATGTCTTTGACTTTGCCTCATTAATAGCATATAGTAAGAAGTAATGGAAGATATTATAAAACTTAGGTCCAGATATAGAGCTGAGAACTACCTCAAGAAAATGCCTAAACCTGATGGTACTGATTCTAAAACTTATGTACTCAAGACTGATATGCCTACACTAAGAGTAGGCGAGGTTCAGGGAGGAAACAAGTTTATTGACCCATCAGGAGGTCCAATGATTGTGGTAGGTTATGAGCTTGAAGAAGCCAAGGCAGTTGTCAAATCTATAGACTTTGTTGAAGGTTATGGGTGGACTATAACATTTGAATGATGATATATTTTGTTACTGGTCAGAGAGAATTATTTGAGTTTCCTGATGCTAAGTATAAGTGTATCTCTGTAGAAGAATCTATTAAAATATTAGAGCCTCTTCGAGTAGTAGGTTTAGATACTGAAACTACAGGTACAGAGATATGGCAAGGTAGATTGCTTACTCTTCAGCTTGGTAATAAGGAAAATCAAGTTGTAATAGACTGTATGACTATTGATGTCAAGCAGTATAAGGATTATCTTGAAAGTGACAGATTATTCATCATTCATAATGCAAAGTTTGATTTAAGATGGCTGTATAAGGAACATATTGTAGTCAGAAATGTCCATGATACTTATTTAGCTGAAAAGATTCTATTTCTTGGATTTCCACCTGGCGTTGTATCTTTGTCCTTGCAGGCTTGTTGTGATAGGTATTTAGGTATCTTTCTTGATAAGACTGTCAGAGGACAGATACATGCAGGTATGACAGAAGATGTTATAGTTTATGCAGCAAATGATGTTGTGCATCTTGAGGATATTATGAACTTACAACTCAAAACTATCACTGCAAGAGGTCAGAAAGTGGCACTTGACATTGAGAATGAGTTTGTAAGAGTCCTAGCATATATTGAATATTGTGGCATTAAACTTGACCCTGCTAAATGGAAAGCTAAGATGGATAAGGATGCTGAGAGGTTAAGAGTTGCTGAACAGAAACTTAATGAGTGGGTAGTAGATTATGTAATGAAGAAGGATGACCCTTCTCTTATTGCAAGAAACTATGATACCCATAAGAAAGGCAAGCCAGCCAAACTTGCAGATAATATATATGTGGTAATACCACAGCCATCATTATTTGCTGAGTTTGATACTGGACCTCAATGTATCATTAACTGGAATAGTTCTAAGCAGGTAATCAGATTGTTTGAAGAACTTGGATTTGACCTATTAGTTAAAGACAAGAAAACAGGCAAAATGAAAAAGTCTGTAGAGTCTAAGTTTATAGAATTGCAAGCAAGTAAGAGCAGTATTGTTCCTTTATACTTGGAATATTCAGCAGCTTTCAAGGTGGTGACATCTTTTGGTCAAAACTTCCTTGACGCCATTAACCCTATTACACAAAGAATCCACCCAACATTCAATCAAATGATGGATACTGGTAGATTGAGTTGTGGTTCAGGAGGAAAAGGTAAAGGGGGCAAGACTAAAGATGATGATATTGCAGAGGAGGTAGATGAGAATAAAGACACTTCTATACAAGCAAATGACAAGAGTGTTAATGTTCAACAACTACCAGCCACAGAAGAAACAAGAGCAGCATTTGTGCCTGAAAAAGGACATTTGTTAGTAGATTGTGATTATGGAGACCAAGAGGGTCATGTGTTCACTGAATTGTCTAATGATAAGGAGTGGATTGCATTCTACAATGACCCTAACCAAAGAGATGGACACTCCTTTGTAGCCAAGATGTGTTTCCCTAAAGACCTTGATGGGGTTGCAGAGAAGGATGTCAAGAAGGTAAGAAAGGACCTTAGAGATTTGGCTAAGAAGGCAAGGTTCTGTTTCAATTATAATGGTCAGGCTCCTACAATGGCAACTAATTGTAATATTCCTGTGGACTTTGCAACTGAGATTTATAACAACTATTTCAAGAGATTCAATGGTATAGCAAGCTATTTCAGAGTACAAAAGAGAGACATGTGGAATAGAGGCTATATCCTAATCTCAAAGATAACTGGATTAAGGGCATATATCTATGACTATCCTATACTGAAAGGTATTGAAAGGAGAAAGAATGGTATGGAAGATTTCTGGGATATATACAAAGCTGCAAGAGATAGTGGCAGAGTAATATCTGAGATTCCACCTCCTGTTATGCAAGAAATTGCAAAGAAGTTTGCTCAGGGTGTTCCTATTGAAGAAATAGCTGTTAGGTATTCATATAAGGTTAAAAAGGCAGGTAAGATAGAAGAGAGATTCATTGATATTAACAGGGAAACTGTATATGTGTCAGTGATGAAACACTTATGGAAGAGAAAGAGTGCTTCTGATAATCAGTCATGCAACTATCCCTCACAAGGTACTGCTGCTGCAATGACTAAGATAGCAGGTATTAGATACTTTAATCACTTAGTTAATGATGGACTTATATTCAAAGTCCTCATTCCTAATGATGTGCATGATGAGTATCTGATAGAGCCACCTGAAGAAATTGCAGAGCAGGAAGCTAGGAAATTAAGTGAGTGTATGGAGTATGCAGCTAATATCTTTTGTAAAAAGGTATCCATTAAGGCAGTTCCTGAAATTGGAACATGTTGGATTCATTGAACCCTAAGTTATTTGTTTTTGGTCTTGCATATTTGAATTATTATTTGTATCTTTGCAAGAAAAAAAAAGAAAGATATGAGAGTAAAACAAATAGCAAGACCAAATCAAACAAAAGTTTGCCCCATGTGTGGCAGAGATTTACCTCTTGAAGCATATTCAAAAGGCACTGGAATGTATGGAAGAAGAAGCATCTGTAAAGAATGTGATAAGGTAATCCATAATACTCCTGAAGCAAGAGAAAGAAGAAGATTAAGGAGAATTGAAAGGAGGAATACAATAATTGGATTAAGAGAAAGGGAAAGGCAAACCGACTTACTCAGACTTAAAAATAATGAAGATGCCTATAAAAGGTACATTATCAGAGGTGCCAAGAGGAGAGCATTATCTCAGGGCATTCCCTTCAATATAAACTATACAGATATTACAATACCTGAATATTGTCCCCTGCTTGGAATTAAACTTAATAAGCATGTAGGAGAAGGCAAGTTATACGATGATTCTCCATCACTTGATAAGATAATACCTAAATTGGGATATGTTAAAGGTAATGTCTGGGTAGTAAGTAATAAAGCTAATAGGATAAAGTCAAATGCTACTATAGAAGAGTTAGAGCTTTTGGTTAAAAACCTAAAGAGTTATTGGGTACATTAAAAAGAAAAATAATATGGAACAGAAAGTTGATAATGTTAATCATCCCCCACATTATACATGGCTTAAAGATAAGTGTGGAATTGAAGTAATTGATATAACAAGACACATGGGTTTTTGCTTAGGTAATGCCATTAAGTATATACTTAGGGCAGGGCATAAGCAGGATGCAAGCCTTACAGATAATCAGAAGGAAATTGAGGATTTGAAGAAGGCTATATGGTACATCAAGGACAGGATAAAACAATTAGGCGGTGAAATATGACATTTATAATTCATTTCAAAGACGGACATAGAGAAACCTATAATAACAGGTATGATGAGGATGTAGAGCATGAAAGAGATGCAGCATGGGATGATGCCTATGCTACATTTCCTAATGCTGATTATATAGAAGAATTTTAATATGACTCTAGATGAATATTTATTGATAAGATTTATCAGAAGTAATCATCCTAAGTATAGAAAGTATGCAGTAGAGTGGATAAATAATCTTACTACAGCGCAACTATCTTACTTTAAAAGGGAGATGATTAAATTAATTATAATATGAAAATACTAGATGAGTGGTATTAGAGTTAGTGTTAAGACAAAGGCTAAGGAGACTTTGAAACTATCTAACCATCTAAGGTCATATCTTTTTGAACAGGAGTATGGTGAATTAAGTAACTGTACTCCTGTTCAAAAGAAGACTCTTAGGGATGCTCTGTTAGTTTTGAACTCTATAGTCAGTAAAAAGTAAGTAATATGCCAAAGATAATTTTATGTAGAGGTATTCAAGGTAGTGGTAAAACTACATGGGCTAAACAATGGGTACTTGAAGACCCTGAACATAGAGTAAGATTTAATAATGATGACATCAGAAATATGTTAGGTAAGTATTGGGTACCTAGTAGAGAGCCTATAATTACAACTATGAAAAATAGCTTTATATCAGGAGCTGCTATTTTTCGTATGGATGTTGTAATAGACAATATGAATCTTAATAGTAAAGAACTTGATTACTGGAAAGATATAGCCAGAATGTTTAATTATGACCTTGAAATCAAGAATTTCTTTACTCCTCTTCAAGACTGTATAGAGAGGGACTCAAAGAGACCTAATCCTGTAGGAGAAGAGGTCATAAGGAAAACTTATGAGAAGTATAAAGACATTTTGAAAGTATAGTATGAGACAATATATATCAAGAGAGTTCATAAAGATAGTGGAGTTTAATGGTTTCCATTATAACAGACATAGTGGAGACCATGCTATCTATGTGAATGATAAGGGAAGGCATATCAGCATACCTAAGAATCTTGAATGTGTAATTGCTCGAAGACTTATTAAAGAGAATAACTTGATAACAGACATTAAAAGGAGAAAAAGAAATAATGGACAATTATAATTATCCTATGGGTGCAGATACTAAAGATGCACCTTGGAATCAGGTTGATAATCCTGAAAGGGAAATTGAGGTTACAGTAAGTGTTACCCTTAGTAAAACTGTAAAAGTTAGGGTATCTGACTATAAGATTACTGACTCTGGAAAGGATGAAGATGGTAAGTGTTTTGAGGATATAGACTACTCAGACTGTGACCTTAAAGGTGCAGTTGAAGAGCAGATTGTATTACCTCAAAGTGCTCATATGTATGTTAAGAGCAATCCAAAAGTACATGAAGATTTAAGTAATTGGTGTGTTGATGACCTTGAAGCAAATTTGGAGGAATAGTTATGGAAAGATTAGTTGTAATGGACTTCTCTGATAGTAGTGTAAGTGTATATACTAATCCTGAAGATAAGGATACTGAAACACTATTAAGAGAGCTTGGACATAACATTGATGAGTGTAGTGTTATGTTCTGTGAGAGTGTAACTATAAATTTGAAATAAAAGAAAAAAAAATGAAATTATGTAGACCTTTATTTGAGATATGGGAGCAGTCTGCTGGTCTTGAAGGAGTTTATAAACAGATTGAGAGAGTAGGTAGAGTATGCTATAAGTCTGAGGATAAGATAATAGAAGATTCTGCTAAGCCATTTGTAGATAGGATGATTAAGTCTGGTCATGGTGCAATGTTGGAACATGGTACTGTGTATTTAAAATTCTTATGGAATGGTGGAACTTGTGAATTATGTAACCAAGCTTTACCTTGTAAGTTGTTGGATAAATATTGTATCAATAAGTATTCTATAGTAAATTATAATGGGAATGATATATATATAACCACTAATTTTAGAGTACTGGTAGAGAATGGTTGGCTTGATGACTTACAATATATTTGTGAACCTACAGAGTTCCATGAAAAGAGAGTTACTGTACACTTTGTATGTGATAGGGGGGTATCCCATGAATTTGTAAGGCATAGAGTAATGTCTTTTGCCCAAGAAAGTACAAGGTATTGTAACTATTCCAAGGATAAGTTTGGTAATGAGCTTACCTTCATTATTCCTTGTTGGTTAGATATACCAGAAGGAAGAGCATATTGGCATGATGGAATAAATTATAGAGTTGGGGCTACAGAGGAGAATCCATTTGGAGAATCTGTGAACTTCAAGGCTTGGGTAAATAAAAAGAGTAATTATGTAGAAGTATGTGATTACATTCAAGCATTAGATAGTGCTGAGAAGGCATATTTTAGGTTGATGGATAAATGGGAAAATAGAGTTGCTGATATAAGATATACTACAGGATTTAAAGGTAATCCATGGACACCTCAGCAAGCAAGAGCTGTTTTACCAAACTCCTTAAAGACAGAATTGGTTGTAACTGGATTTGTATCTGATTGGAATCACTTCTTTGACCTAAGAGCAAGGGGTACTACAGGTGCTCCACATCCTCAGGCTAAGGAATTAGCAGAACCTTTGATGAAGGAATTTATTGCAAGAAAGTATATTAATAACTAAAAAAAAAGTATGGCTTTTGGTACGAAGAAATCAGTTGTAGCTGTCCCTTCTTTCAGTGAAAGAATGGCAAGCATTAAGTCTATGTTAAAGTAACTAAGGAAGATAAGAAGGATGGTACTCTTGGTATTAGAAGTATCTGGGAGAACATTCATTCTGGTCAGGTATTTACTGTATGCTTCAAGAAGCAGGATAAGCCTAAGAGTAAGAAGAAGCTCAATGAGGAGATAGATTATCTTGTAGACCAGTTCTCTAAGGATATTGATAAGGTTAAAGCAAGTAAGAAGGGAGTAGCTGAAAAGGCTAAGCATCTCATTACTGAACTCATCAGAGAACCTATCTTACCCTATGAAGAAGGTGAAGATAGAGTCCTTAGAGGCTATAAGATTCAATTTGAGTCAAGAGATGGTAGATATAACTGCATTGATATGGACATACAACAAACAGATAAAGAGTCTGGAGTTAGACCTGTCAATATCAACACCATTAAATATTTAATCTTTGATGGTGTCAAGTATGTAGTTGAATAACTATTATAAGGGGGAATAAGTTAAATACTTGTTCTCCCTTTAGCTTTTTGAATAAAAGCTTGTATATTACAATTAAATTCCTTACCTTTGCACAAATAATATTTTAAATTATATGAGTTGTTTAATTATAACACCAGAAATTAGAGAATTAGCTAAGAAGTTTCCTAATGAAACAGTGCAATCAGTACTTAACTTGGTTGGACTGTGGCAGGAAAAGAATAATAAGTCTATTGAGGATATTCCATTAGGTAGTGAACTCAATGATTTTATTAAGGAGCTGAGAAGTAGTGAGGCTACTGAACAGCTTGATGAGGCACTTAGCAGTTCTTTTGATACTCCAAGGATTACTTCTGTTGAGGAACAGCAAAAGGTGGACCTACTCTTTGACCCAAAAACAAGAAGAGATAGAGTGACACTTATTGCAAGATTCTTTAGTAATGAGGTTGATAATGCCTTGCAGGAAATGACTGATTCTTTGAAGGGAAGAATTGATGATGCCAGTGGTGTAGAGAAAGAAGAATTACAAACTGAACTCAATAGTTTGGATAGATTCTCTGTTATAAAGAAGTACACTCCTGCTGGTATATTCAAGAGAGTAGCTAATATCTTCAATTCTTATGTGCAAGATACAGAAGAAGGCAGAATACAGCAAGAACTTGGTAAGATTAATGCTGAGGAGAATGCTCTTATTGAAGCTGGAGAAATAGATGAATCTGAAAGATTTTCTGATGAAGAAAAGCTTGAAGCTGCCAAGAAGAAAGCTGCTTATAAGAATCAGGAGTATAAGAAGATAGTTGATGACCCTAGTGTTTATAAAGCTCTTGCTGAGGAAGCAAGTACTTTACTTGTAATGACTGAGGGTATTAGGTTGGACCCCAACTACATTGCACCTGCTGATGCAAACCTCAATGATGATGACCCTGATGGTAATAGTGAGGTAGACAATGAAGCAGAGGATTGGAGACAAGAAGAGACTTATAAGGATGGGTGGATGACTAATTTCAGACAGGTAAGTTCACAAGAGTCTCTGTCACAAGCTGTAAGAAAAGTAATCAGACAAGTGCCTAAACTTGATTATGAAGGAATGTATGAAGAAGATGATTTAGGTTTTACAAAATACCTTGATGCTGACTATGTTCATGCTACTCTTATAGACAAGTTAAGGAACATGATTAACTCTGATGACATGATTCCTTTATTGGAAAATACGGCTAAGATTAAACCCTGGGTTAATCAAATAATAGAATTACTTCAAGGTGATGAAACTTTATTCTCTCAATTCTATCAAGACTTCAGAAAGGATTTCACACCTTACTGGATTCAAAAGAAGAAGATGATGCCTGATGGTACTTTCAAGATGGAAACTATTGCCATCAATAAGCCTGAAGGTGTGTATTATCTCCTTGATGCTTGGAGAGATAACTATGAGAATGGAGTACAGCTTGATGATGATAGTGTATATGAGAAGAATGGGGAAATAAACAAGGATAATGCAGCTAAAGGTTTACAATGGACTGAGACATTGAATAATATGTTCCAGAACCTTGATACAGAATCCAGACTTCAACTCTTGGAGAGGGAAGATGTATGGAATACCATAATGAAATTGCTTCATATGTTAGGTATTGATGCCAATCCTTCTGTATTGAGAACTGCATTAACTGATATAAAGACAGCTCCAGGTATCACATTTACTGACCCAATCATGCTTCTTTTACCACAATTGAATATCATATTCAGTGGTATTAAGAAGGGAGAAATCAAGTCTGAGACAAGAGAGGATGGCACTGAGAAGAGAGGAGACCTTATCAATACTTTTGGCTCTGCTTATAATATGATTGCAAGTATGATGGCAGAGGTAACTGAGGATGCTATTGAAAGTAGTGTCAGAGAGAATGACAAGTCTTACTACTCTCATGTTACCCCTAACTACTTAGGTAAACTTATTAAGAATCTCAAGAATGTTATGAATGACAAGGAGAGATTTGAACAGTTTATGCAGACTGAATTCAAAGACTATGAGTGGTTCTTTAAGGGTGACCATTGGAGAAATGACTGGCTAAGACAGCTTGCAGAGTCTGAAGAATTGAGAAGAGGTCTTAACCATAAAGTAGTGTTGAACTCTGATAAGGTAGACTATACTAATTGGGATGATTTGGACTATACTTTAGCTCTTCTTACAGAATATTGGGGAGACCCTGATTCTGCAAAGTCAAGTATAAAGTATGCTTGGTATCATGTTCCTATTCTTTCAGATAGTCCTTCTGCTGAATTTATCAGATTCAGAAAGTACACAACAGGTGATGTACTTGATGAAAATGGTAAGAAGAGAACCTATGATGATGTTATCCTTGACAAGTTAGTAGACTTGGTTAATCAAGAGTATGATAGAATCATGCTGGTTAGGGAAAGAGATGAAGCTTATCAGAGAGGAGATAAGAGTGTAGAGCCTATTGCCAACTATGATATTGTCAGAAAGGAAGATGGTAATATAAAGAGTATAGGAGGTGCAGAATTTAAGTTCCTTCCTGCACTTAACAACCTCAGATATGACAATGGAGAGACATTCATTGATAGGCTAAGCAGACTTAAATCCAAAGGTACTGGTGCTGAACTTAGGAACTTTCTAAGGACTACTCTTAATGACATGATGGAAGATGGGTTTGAGCAGACCTACAGAGATTGGGTAAGAGTAGGACTTTTAGATGAACTTCCTAATGGTAAATACAAGTATCTTCCTTTTGAAGGTCAGTCCAAGCAGAATGCAATAACTGCAAAAGCACTTATTAAGGCTAAGGATGCTTTAGGTTCATTGTGGAATACCAATATGGAACTAATGCTTAGAGCCTACAACAATAATAGTGCTTTTGATAGCAGAGAGGCTAATAGCCTAATGGAGCAAATTAAGTCATTACTTACAGATAAGGCAACAAGAGGTGAGATGGAATTGAAAGATGCTCAGTCAATCTCAAGAAGCCTGTTTGTTAAGAATAATGCTAAGGATGCACTTAGAGAATACTATTGGAATAGTAAGTTAGCTACTTCACAAATTATCCAGCTTACCACTACAGACCTTGCTTTCTATAAGAATCTTGAGGACTTTCAGAAGAGATATAAGGAGGTTCATGCTCCTGCTCTTAGACTGAATACTAAGGCTACTTATAAAGGTGAGAGAATTGGTAGAGATTGGGAAAGAACCATCTATTTGAAGGATGATGAGATAATATCTTCTGTACTTGAAAACATCAAGACTGTACTTGATGAAAGGGTTAAAAGAAATGAAATGACCAAGATAGACAGGGATAATATCATCAGCAAGTTTAGAAAGGTGAATGTAGCAGATGCTCAGGCATATAGAAGTTTGAGTTCCTATAGGGCAATACTTGGTATGTCAGGTCAGTGGACAGATGATATGGAGCAAGCATATAACAACTTCAAGAATGGAGATTGGAATATCAAAGACTTCAATATCATTTGGCAGACTAAGAAGCCTTATGTCTATACACAAGTCAATAATAACAGTGGCATTGAAGGTCATACTGGAATTAAGACACCTGTACAGCATAAGAACTCAGAGTTTCTATTACTTGCTATGCACGAACTAATTGCTGGTCCTTTAGGAAGGTCAGGTAAATTAAGGGCTATAAATGAGTTTATGGAAAACCCAAATTATCAGATTGATGTAGTTCAGTTTGAATCTACTACCAAGGTTGGTAAACAAGGTGTGATAAACTTGAATGATAAACTCAACATGACTCCTGAAGAGAAGGCAGAATTAGATTCTAAGTTGAATAATAAAGAAATCAGTAAAGATGAATATGATAAAATTATAAAAGAGAATACTGTTCCTGTTACTTCTTATAAAGATACTATGGAGATACTCAAGGAAGCTACAGGTATTGGATTTGGCAATGAGAATCCTAATGTAGTACATAAGGTATCTTATGAAGATTATGGCATTCAGACTGCAACTCCTGAACATGCTATTGATGCAGTTCAGTTGGTAGGTACTCAGATTAGAAAGCTAATTACTGCTGACATCTCTGATGATACAATCATTGAGGTTAATGATAAGAAGATGACTAAGAAAGAGTGGCTTGACCTGTACAATGCTATCAACACTGAGAATATTCTTCAAGCATTTGCTGATGTAGATGAGATATTCAAAGACCCAAAGAAAGTAGAGGAAATCTTACTTGAAGAGATAAGAGGTAGTCAAAGATATGGTATGGATATGATGAGGGCTTGTACTCTTGATGAGAACAATAACTTCAATATACCTCTCTTTGACCCTGTACAATCTCAAAGAGTACAGACACTCCTTAATAGTGTAATCAAGAGTAGAATTACTAAACAGAAGATTAGAGGTGGAGCTTTAATTCAGGTATCTGATTATGGCTTGACTGATGAACTTCATATAGTATTCAAGGATAAAAATGGCAATCTGATGTCTTGGGAGTTATATTCCAAGAAGAATAAAAATGCTACAAGAGAAAATTATGAAGAGTATGTAAAGAAAGCAAGGGAAGAAGGTAGTTTAGCTATAGCATATTTAGAGTGTTATATGCCTGCATATAGTAGAGAGTTCTATGAACCTCTTATGGACCCAAATACTCACCAGCTTGATGTAACTAAACTTCCTGAGGATTTGAGAAAGTTGATTGGATATAGAGTTCAATCGAAAGATTGGGACTCACTTGGATAGGAATATCCTTGGATAATAAATTGGGTGAATTGCTGGAACATCCTGTTAAATTATTGATACAAAATTTGCATAATTCAAATATTTATAGTATCTTTGCACATATAAATCTATACAAGAACATTATATGGAAGAAGAACTATTTAATATTAAAAGTAGATTTGGAGAATACCCAAGCTACAAAGTAAGTAAAAGTGGTAAAGTATTCAGCTATAGACAAGGTAATATATTAAAACCTTTATCTGTAGTACTTGATAGCAGTGGCTATCCTATAGTAAAACTATATGATGACACTAATAAGAAAAGAACTATTGCAGTACATAGAATAATAGCTGACACTTTCATTCCAAATCCAAATAATTTGGAATGTATAAACCACAAAGATGAGAATAAGACTAATAATTCTGTAGAGAACTTAGAATGGTGTACTAAGGCTTACAATAACTGTTATGGAGACAAAGCAGTTAAAATAGGATTAAAGCTTAGGGAATCCAATCCTAATAAGAGGCAAGTTAATCAAATAGATGATAATGGTAATATTATAAATACTTATCAATCTATTAGAGAAGCTGCCAGACAATTAGGGAACATCAAGAAGGATTCTAACATAATTAGTGGTATTAAGAATCATCAGAAGAGATATGGTTACTATTGGGAATATGCAAATGTGTAATAATTCAATAAGTAGGGACAATCAGCAGCCAAGTTATAACTTAAATGGTTATAAAAGGTTCAGAGACTAGGTATTGAAACTATGAAAATAGAATATAATATACCCACGAGTGCCCAACGCCTGTAATAGGTGAAGATATAGTCCGTGCTTTATGGAAACATAAAGAATTACAGAATAAACATCTGTAAGATAACACAACAACCAACGGAGGATAAATATTCAATGGCTCCTCTGTATATTAAGGGATTTCTCCCTCAACAGAATGGTTCTGCAATTATGCTTCCTGCTGAGATTACTACTCTATCAGGTTCTGACTTTGATGTGGATAAGATGTATATCATGTTACCTGAGTTCAGAGTTAAAAAGTATGATATGAGACAGGCAAGAGAGGACTATGCAAGAATGAATAGCCTATTCAATCAAGTATTGTCACAGTTCACTCATAGCCAGTTGGCAGAAGATATTCTCAATGCAGATACTGATGACTTCAAGGAATGGTTCAAGGAGAATAAGGAGAAGTACAGACTTGCCAAGCCTGTTATAAGCAAGGTAAAGTATGACTTCAATAAGTCTCCACAGGAGAATAGTCTTGAAGCAAGGAATAACTTGCTGATAGATATGATGTATGGAGTTCTGACTAATGCAGATACAGCTCCAAAGATTCTTAACCCAGGTGGTTTTGATTATCAGAAGAAAGCTGCAAGAATAATGACTATTCTCAATGATTCTTATGAGAGTGACTTGGCTCAAGCATTAAAAGATGCAGGTGTAGAACTTAATAAGACTGTACAAAAAGGTGAAAAGTTTTATCCTAAGTCTATTGCTTCATATCTATTTGACTTAGACCTTGATACTCTTGATAAGTTGGCAGAGAAAACAAAGGTCAAGATGGACCCATTATCACCAAGAACTCAGGTAATGCTACATCAACAAAACATGACTGGTGCTAAGTTGATTGGTATTTATGCCAACCATAATGCAAACCATGCTTTGATGCAACATACTCAGTTAGCTTTGGATGAAGAAAATGGCTCATTTGTATTGAATGGAAAGAGGCTCACATCTTTACATGATATTATGAATGGGGACAAGGAATTTATCTCAAAGAATAATGCTGGATTCTTGGCTGCTTCTGTGGATAATGTTAAAGACCCTGTGCTTGCAGCACTTAATCAGAATACTTTCACTGCTGATGCTTCTATGCTTCTTTCAAGATTAGGTTATAATCCTATTGAGATAGGTCTGTTGATGATGCAGCCCATTGTACAAGAGATTACTCAGACCTATTTTAGAGAGAGCAGAGAAGGCAAAGGTAAGGATACTATCATAGATGAAGTACTGGATAAGTATAAGGAGAAGGCTGCTCTTAATAATGACTTGACTTATGATAACTACAAAAATAATAGCTTCTACATTGAAGAGCTTGCAGACAATATAATGCTTGCTAAGGAAGCTGTTGCTGACAGGTCTCAGACTTCTGATTTCAGAAAGATTGAGTTCTATCAGAAACAAGTTGCAGTTGGATATTTGTTCAAGAGAGTTATGAACTCTGCTGATGCTTTAGGACAGTTAGTACAGGCTACAAGGTCTGATACCCAAGGAGGTGCTGCTGGTCCTACTATTGCAGATACAGAGTTGAAGATGCAGAAAGTGAAAGACCTGTTAGACCAAATAGAGAATAATGACAAGTTCCCATTGAAGAATGCCAATGTAATACTTGATGGTCTGTTATCAGACAATCCTGACACTGACACTCTAAGAGAAAGACTATTGTCAGCTCCTCTTCCTTTCTTACAGGCTTTCTATACTCTTGGCTTACAAAAAACAGAAGAAATGTTAGGGTCTTACTTTCCTCAATATACTGAATCATTCAGAACTGTAATTGATGACCTTAGAGACATGACAAAGACTGGTAAGTTGAATGTAAAAACTATGAACAGTATTTATAATGACTTGCTTGCCTACATCATGTCAAAGAATAGATTCTTTGGTTCTGAATTGATTGTAAACCCTGACTCAGAGGTAGGTGATATTATTGTAACTTCCTCTGATAAGAGAAAGGATTTCATCAATAACTTTCCTGAATATTTCAAGAGGGTGGTTACAGATAATGAGGATATAGCTGACCTTGAATTTATTAAGAGACTCAAGGCGATTAGGGTGAATGACAATAACCCTGTGGACACAGTAGTGTTCAAGAATGTTGGTCAATTAAGTCCTACTTTGAGAGAAAGGTATATGAGAGATTGGGCATCTCTATTATATATGAATAACCCAGAAGCTCAGAAACTTGCTCTTAATCTATTTAGATATAGCTATTATAGAAATGGCTTTGCATTTGGACCTTCAACCTTTATTCATTTGGCACCTGTAGCAGTGAGAAATGCTATCCCAGAGTACATAAGCACACTGAGAACTCTCTTGTCATCAAGTGATGATTACAGTCAATTTGTAGACCAATATGTCTATAACCACTTGGATAATAGAAAGTTGGTTCCTGAAATCCCTGATACAGCCTCTGTCCAGTTCATAGGAGAGGATAATGAAGCTAAGGATGAGGTTACATTTGTGATTGATGATAATGCTACCTTTGGAGATAAGAAAGTTATCAAGAAAAGGATAGATACTCCTGATGGTCCTGCCTATGACTTCTTTAAGTATATAGGTAAGAGAATTAGAGGAAAATACATTTATTACAAACTGGCTTCATCAAGTACTGAACAAGCTAATGTTGCAACCTATGAAAGGATTGAACCATTAGGTTTCAGAAACAGCTTCATTGAATATGAGTATGGTAAGGATGTAGAAGAGATGGAAACTGTAATTGATAAGAACAGGAAAGATTATGACCCTTATGCAGATACATCGTCAAGATTTGACCTTGGAGATGCAGAAGTTGATTATGATTCTATGCCTGATTATCAAGGTATGCCTCAGGAGTATTGGGATTCTATTCCACAAGTAGATACTGATGCTTTCCAACAAGTATATGGTACTCCTCTTGATACTTCTGCTCCTAAGGCTGATGATGTAACAGATATTCAGCCTAATACAGAGTATAAGGATGAGAATGGTGATAGTATTTGTGATGCTCCAACATTATATAGTTTATAACGGTTTATAAAATAAACATGGCAAGAAGTTGTGCAATTATTCCAAAGGTAAAGAATAGAAATGGTCAAGTAGTGGACAGCAAGTTATTTAAGGACTTGCTGTCCTTCACTTCAAACAATAGAAGTGAGGCTACAAGACTATATCTTATTACAAAAGCTGACTCTTTTATAAGAGATTGGGTGCCAAGACTGGCACTTGATGAAAACAATGAACCTACACTGAGAAGTTTGCTAAAGCAGACTAATCTCAGTAAAGTCATTCCAGAAACTAAGGTACTTGAGAGACTTAATAGGGAGATTGGGTACTATAAGAAAGGAATGGACAGACTAGCTTTGTGGGTAAACAATGATGAGAATTATCAAAAGTTGAAACAAAGAGCTATAGCCTTTAATCAGAACTCAGAGTACAGGGATGATTATGTGGCTAATGTAGTTAAGATTCAAGACAGTGAATCTTCAAGAATATTCATTGGAGTAAAGGTTGAGAAAAGAAACAGGCTTAACTCTATTAATGCAGATAAGATGGAATACAATGAAAACCTTAATAACAGGTTGAGGGGTATTCTTGAATCTCATGGTATAGGGATAGGTGCTTTGACTGACCTTGAAAGGAGAATGGGTATTCATGGTGTAACTGACTTTGATGTTGCAAGAAATGCAGCAAATGGTCTTGTTGAAATGATTAGGCTTGCTAATGGTATTCAAGGTGAAAGAGCACTTCCTGAGGAATTTGCACACTTTGCCATTGAAGCTATGGGGGATAATCCGCTTATCACAAGACTTATCAATAATATATCTTCCAATGGATTGGCAAGAGAAATTATAGGTGAGGACTATGATACCTATGATACTTTATATCATAGTGATGAGACTAAGTTGGCAAAAGAAGCTGCGGGTAAACTACTTGCAAAGCATCTTCTTCAAGGTGAGAATGTTCCATCTGCTCCTTATAAGAATCTACTGCAAAGAGTAATTCAAGCAGTTAAGAATTTCTTTAAGAATATTAATGCAAGTCCTATACAAAGAGCCATGAGGGAGGCTGACAAGAACTTTGGTTCTTTGGCACAGCAAATCCTTGATGGTAGTATGGATGAGGTTATAGATGTTGGCAATATTACTTCAAGTGAGGTGTTTTATAATACCTCGGAGAGAGTGGCAAGAGATAAAAAGCTACTTCAAGGAATCATTGAGAATGAGTTGAAGAGATTGAAGATTTATGAAAAGAGAAATCCTAATAGCCAGTTTAGTGCTAATCAAAGGTTATTCATTGATAGATTGGATATTGAACTAGCTGATAACAATGAAATTGAGGGTATCTATACTTTTATTGAGAGTGCTCTTGAAGAATTAACCAAGGTAAGTAATAGACTTACTGTGCTACAAAATACTCCTGCTACTAATGTTAATGAAAGAGCTGGTGTTCTAAGAGATGTCAGAAACTACTTGTATAGTTACAAGCATATTACTGATGATATTAGGAAGGCTCTTATTGATGAAGAGAAGTATGCAGACAATAGATATGGTCAAAGAGTAAGGGTTGTGTTAGACAATACAACTACATTACTTGGAAACTTATTTGTCAGATATAATAATGTAGCAATGCCTCTCTTTGTTGATTTTATTAAGCCTTTTGTAGGAGAGAGTATAACTGTTCCCTTTGGCAAGTTTAAGGGTAAGACTATGACTGCTGAAGACTTGGTGAAAGTAGCTGATAAGGATATATCTTTCTTTGACAGATGGCTTGACTCTATGGCAGATTCTTCAGATTATATGCTGAAAGTTATGGACCAAGCTGTCAAGAAGAGTAGAGAAAATGCAAGGTTGGATACTATCAATGTTATGAAGGAGCTTCAAGCTGCTACCATTAAGTTGGAGCAAGCCGGAGTTAAGAACACTGATTGGATGTTTGAAAGAGACAGTAAAGGTAATCTTACAGGTAATTATATTTCTGAGATTAACCAAGGTCTATTTAAGGAGAAAGTCAGAGAAATGTTCAAGTCCCTCAATGAGAAGTATGGTAATAATCCTGTAGGAGATAATGCAGAGAAGTACAGAAAAGAGAGACAAGCTTGGTTTGATGCTAATATGGAAATAGTCAATGGAAAGAAGCAGCCTAAAGTATCAATCTATGGCAATAAGACTTATCAGAATTTGAATCCTGCTCAGAAAGAATACTACAATAAGATTATGGAGATAAAATCCAAGCTGGATTCATATCTTCCTGACAAGTACACTACCTTAACTAATGCAGTTAAAATCAGAAAGGACTTACTTGAAAGAGTAAAGGCATCTGATGGTGTAAGGTCAGGTAGTCAGCAAATATGGGAAGCTGTTAAAGACCAGTTCATTAGAAGAACAGATGATACTGAGTTTGGAGACAGGGCTACAGTAAAGGACTTTGAAGGTAAAGAGGTACAAGTACTTCCTATCTACTATACTAAGATGAAAGAGGGTGAAAGTCCTAATGACCTATCTACTGATATAGTATCTACTCTCACAGCTTATGCAGCTATGGCTAATGATTTCAATGAAATGAATAAAGTAATTGATGTTCTTGAGCTTGGCAGAGATATGCTGAGAGAAAGGGAGATTATACAGACAAAAGGTGGTAAACCATTGGTTGAAAAGTTTAAGTCTGTAGGTAGGAAAGTTGAATCTACTCTCACTAAGTCTGGTGATGAAACAAGGTTTATGCAGAGATTGAATGACTTCTTTGAAATGCAAGTCTATGGTAGGTATATGGCTGATGAGGGTACATTTGGTGATACCAAGATTGATAAAGGAAAGGTAGCTAACTTTGTTAATAGAATTACTTCTCTTAATATGTTAGGTCTAAACCTGTTAAGTGGTATATCAAATGTTACTACTGGTAAAATTATGATGAGAATTGAGTCCTTTGCAGGTGAGTTCTATAATGAATCCAATACCTTAATAGCTGATAGAAACTATGGTAAAGCATTGCCAGAGTACTTGGCTGAGATAGGTAACAGAGTCAAGACAAGTAAACTTGCCTTATGGGATGAGTTATTCAATGTAATGCAGGAGTATGAGACTGATGTTAGAGAGGTAAACTTTGATAGAAAGACTTGGTTCAGTAGAATGTTTGGTACTTCTGCTTTATTCCTTATGAATAATGCTGGTGAGCATTGGATGCAGAATAGAACTTCATTAGCACTTGCAGATGCTTATAAAATGAAAGCTCCTGATGGTAAAATAGTTTCTTTGTGGGATGCTATGGAAGTAGTCCCTATTGATAAGAACAACAAGAAGTTGGGAGCTAAGTTGGAGCTAAAGCAAGGTTATACTAAGAAAGATGGCTCTGCATTTACAAAGGATGATATTATAGCATTTAGTAGGAAATCTGCTGCTATAAATCAGAGAATGCACGGTATTTACAATAAGGCTGACAGAAGTGCAGTACAAAGATTAGCTATAGGTAGAATGGGTATTATGTTCAGAAAGTGGATTAAACCATCTTTGAATAGGAGATTCAAGTCTGCCACATATAACTATGATTTGCAAGCATGGACAGAAGGTTATTATAATACTACAGGAAGATTTATGTGGCAATTAGCTAAAGAGTTGAAGGAAGGTCAATTTGCAATAGCTGCTAATTGGAAAAACCTTACAAGTACTGAGAAAGCTAATATTAAAAGAGCAGCCACTGAGGTAGGACACTTCTTAATTATTGCTGCATTCTTGGGTCTCATGGATTGGGATGATAATGAGAATAGACCTTGGTTACAGAAGATGATTGAGTATCAAGCAAGAAGACTTTATACTGAAATTGGTACTCAGGTTCCAGGTCCTCAAATGGTAGGAGAAGCTCTTAAAATCTTAAAGTCTCCTGCTGCTGGTATTAATACTATGGAAAGTGTTTTGGATATGGTAGGACTACTAAATCCTATGAATTATGAAACTTTTGCAGGTGAAGATGCCATCATTCAGTCAGGTAGGTTTAAAGGTGATTCAAGAGCAACTAAATTATGGTTTGAGTCTCCATTAATTCCTATGAATAAGACTATATATAGAGGTTTACACCCAGAAGAAAGTATTCCATTCTTTAAGCAATAAAGTTAATTGTTAATAATAGAAAGGGGGAGTGAGTAGATTAAGTTCTACTCCTCCCCCTTATTTTTTTTTTATTTTCTACAAAATAAAAGGGAAGTAACATTTCTGTTACCTCCCTAATAAAAAATTTCATCCTACTGACTAAAAGGCTATACACTTAATAGCTTGGTCTCTTTCTTCTTGAGAGATTGAATTAAATTTCTCTTTAGTCCATCCTTGAGCTAATAGCATTTCCTCTTCAGTTTCATTAAGAGTTCCCCAAGTAACACCTAAGTTCTTCCTCATAAAATCTGAAAAATAATCCTCTGTATATACTATTTTAGTAGGGTCTTGTTTTAATAGCTCTTTGTCAATAGACTGCTTCCAACCTCTTGAGCTATATAAAGTGTTACCTCTTTGCAGGTCTCTTTCAGTAAAAGCTCTATCTCCCAGTGCTACTATTAAATCTATATCCTTTCTTCCTATTTCAAGTAAGGGTAGAGGACTTGCAAACACTCTTTTATTTTCTCTTTTAGCTCTAGCTATAAGATTATTCCACTCATCTGTAAGGAATTTTACATATTCGGGATGTTTTTTCCAATTCATCATATATTCAGACCTAAGATGCTTATACTCCTTAGATTCTATATCCATAGTATGACTAGGGTCTATTTGGTTTCTTAAAAATTCATTTCTCTTTTTATTTACCAAATCATCCCATTCTAATATATCATCATTCCTCTCAAGATAAGTTGTTTTTCCTATTGCAGGATGTCCCCAAATAACTCTAGCATTTTGTAGTTTATTTTTAAGATTCCTTTCAGATTCTGCCCTAAGTGCTTCAAGAGTTTTAACCTTTCCAGAAGATACAAATCTATTATAGTCCCAAATATCTTTTAGTCTGCTCCAATCTATTTTAGCTTGGAAAGCATTTCTATAATCGGCTATAATATACTCTCTGTTATTGAGAAGTACCTTTTTATTATCAAAGAGTCTGTTATCTTTACCTATAAAGAAATCTAGAAATTTGCCTTGTACTCCATCTTTAAGAGTTAGCTCAGAGCCAACATAACTACCTAATACTTCCTTAGTATTCTTGTCAATAAGTTTATATAAACCTAATCCTTCTACTTTTTCAGTATAAAAGTCTCTATCTAATATAAGATAGGTTTCAGTAGTCTTGTTTTCACCATCTTTGATAGTTCTGATATGAGTATTATGAGGAAACTCTTTATCTATAATAGTGTCGAGTTGCTCCCTATTATAGTCCACTGCATTAAAGTCAATATCATGCAATGGATTTTCTGAAGGTCTATATAAGGTTCCTTCAATAGCTATTGAAGCACTACCTGCTAAAGCTATATTATATTCCTGTAAAGTTCTTATAATGTTATCTTCATAGGGGTTTTCAACTAAAGCTTTTCCTATATCTACTCTTTCTGGGGCAGTATTTGTTCCAGGCTTATTAACACTTGCTCTTATAATACTAGGGTCATTAAGCTTTATAGCATTTGCTATCTGATTAGTATTATCAGCTATTATACTAAGTGTAGTTCTATATCCAGGAGTAAGTTTTGCAAAGAACTCTTTAATAACATTCCATATATTTCTGATATAGGAATTAGAAGTATCTTTAGGAGTTTCTAAATTATACAACTTTCTTAACTCTACTGCTATATCTGCACCTATTTGTTTTATAGCCTCCTGTCTATTTACTGCTTTTCCTTCTCTTGAAGATAAATTTAGATTAAAAGTTCCTCTATTTCTAATACTTCTTCTTATTCCCTTTAATTTAAATGTATTAGAACCCTGTATGTGAAGGTTAATAAGCTCATTAATTCTAGGATTATACTGCATCATAAAAGCTACTGCATATCCCACACCTTCAGTAATATCATTAGCATCTTTTACATTTATAACTCTATTTAAAGCATCAAATAGAGGTACATTGGAATCATAATTATCTAAGTCTTTAATAGTTATATCAAAGTTGTCTAAGAAAGCTTGAGTCTCTTTTCTTAAAACTTGCTCTTTAGTAGTTACTTCTCTATATCTAATATCATTATTAGTTTCTTCTTGTCTTGCTCTATCTTGACTAAGAGTTTCTACAGGCAATTCTCTATTACTGTATTCTCCCCTATTTATCATTTGATAGTATGCAGTAAGATGAGGTCTAACACTATTCCAATTAGTTACTTTAATCCATAAGTCTTTAAAGAAGTTTTTAATTTTACCTAATAATCCAGCATTTTGTCTAGTAGTAACATACTCTCTAAAACCTTCAGCCATATCTTCTTCAAGAGAAAGATTGTCTTTTTCACCATATAATTTCCTTGCTTCATCATATAGTGCCTGTCTTTCATCATTGTCAAGAAGAAGATTAAATACAGCATGGAAAGCTTCATGGTATGCAGTACCTTCAGCAGCTATGTCAGACAATGTGATTACACCTTTATCAAACTGACCCCAAGCTAAAGCACCTTGTCTGCCTACTTTAATAAGACCTTTTACTACTTTTACTCTATCTGATTCACTTAGTTGAGGCAAGACTTTATTTAGCCATTCAAGTTCTCTTTTCTCATCCCACTTTTCATAATCAGGTGATTTTACTTTTCTTAATTTATGTCTTGTTCTTGAAGCTTTCTTATTGTCTATTGCCTGTTCCTTTTGGACAGTATAGGCAGCACCTGTCTGAGTATTACCTTGATTAATAGTTGCAGGAGTTTCTACAGTAGTAACAGGAGTAGTACTTACAGTAGGTACTGCATCAGGGTCAAACAATATAGTCTTTTCTGATGCTAAGTCTCTCATTCTTTGAGGATTACCTAATAAGGCTTTTCTAATGGAATCCTCAACTTGAGAATCACTCATACCTCCTTGTACAGGATTATTCTTCAAGAATAAGAATGTCTTACCATTAGGGAATACTGCATAGAAACTATTTGAAGCTACATGGGCTACTTCTCCTTGTCTACCAAATCCCTCTGTAATATTAGGAACCTTGGTTATATAGACATCTACTTCTGTAATACCTGCAACAGGAGTTAAATACCCTTTATGTAACTTACCATCCAACTCAAAGTAACCTACTCCCTCATCAGCATTATTCATACTGTGTTCAGGTGTTAAGTCCTCAATAGGATTTTGTGTCTCTAATGAAGTTTCAAAGATAGGTAATACTGTCTGAGCTTGTGCTGGAGTAGCAGGAGTTTCTACAGGTTTATCTATCTTAACATTACTTACTAAAGGCACATTAACAGCAGGATTATATGCAATAGGAATACCCTTTTCACTTTGTACTGCTGATACATTCTTCTTATCATAACTCAATACAAATGGCATTATAGCTAACTTAGTAACTGGTACACCATACTGAGACTCAAATAGATTCTTGTAAGCAGAAAGTTGTAAAGTATAGTAATCCTTTGTACTTATTCTTTGAGTAGCAGATGGAGTAGTAAAGTAATTAACCTTATGACCATATCTGTCTGTAAAGTCATAGAAACTGTATCTTCTTGTCTTTACATCATAGATTCTGAAATTACCACCCTTGTCAACAGAGAGAATATCAACCTCACCTGCAACTCTTGTACCATCAGGGTATTTTTGGAACAATACAATATTATCAGCAAGGAATCTCTCCCCCATTTGCTCCATATTTGACTTAATCTTATTAAGGGAAGTAATCAAATCTACGAAAGCATTTCCTGACATATTGGATGGTCTTACTATCTTAGATACATCTCTTATAGTAAAGTACTGTCTAATGATACTATCTACTGCTGAGCCAGCATCAAGTGCTCTTTGTGAGTTAGTACCAGACATTTTGTCTCTTACTATATTCACAATAGTATCTCTACTCTTAGCATCAGTCTTTCCTCTATAAGCAGTCAAGTCTACCTTGAACTCTTTCTCCAAGTATTTTAAGTAGTTCTCATACTGAGTAGGATTATCTACAAACTTGCTAAGGTTAAGTCTTGCTAATTCAAGAGCCTTTGCTTGCTTGGTAGATTCTACCCAATTAGAGCCTAATCTGCTATGCACTCTACTATATTGATGATATTCACCATCATCTTCAAGTACATAATAGAACTCACCATCAGTTCTTGTCTTATCTACCCTCTTCTGATTCTCATATATTTCACTGATAATCTCCTTAGACTTAGCAACTCTATCCTCTCTTTCTTTCTTCCTACCTGCAATAGCATCCTTTACATCTTGTGCCTCTTGACCACTGATATATGTCTGCTTACTTCTATTAAGTACCTTACCATCAGGAGTAAGAACTTTGTTATCTACCATCATTGAAGAGTTAGTAGCATTTCCAAAGTTATCTTGTGCCCAAGCTAAATCAAACAATATTCTATTACTGTCAGTAACTCCTACAGTCCTGCCTTGGTTATCCCTAATAGTATTTGTCTTTAAATCCACATAGTATGGCTTATTTGAGAATGCAGATACTATTCTTGTACCTGCAATAGCACCTTCAGTACCACCTACAGGAGTTTCTATTTTCCTCTTAGGTTGAGGAGCTACAGAAGCTGGACTTATAGCTTGATGTAGATTACCTTCATTATCAAAGTAGTCAGTTGTAAACCAAGTACTTTTTACTGAAGCTTCAGTTATGTTAGATGTAAGTATACCAGAATTAATATATCTATAGTTAAACTTATCCTTATTTATTCTACCTGTACTGACCTGTAAAGGAAGATTAAACTTAACAAGGTGCTCAAGTATCTCATTGTATATATCCTCAGGATTCTTAGGAGTACCTAATGCACTTGTATCTCCTAAAGCTTCAAGAGCAGTTGCATCAAAGTTTATACCTCCAATCTCTGCACTCTTACTACTTGTAGAGAAATATACATCATACTTATCTTCCTTGATTTGCTCTTTTCCTTCAATGATTACTTTCTCATAAGTACCATCTGGTTTTCTTACCTTCTTACTGATAACAATACCATCACCTGCCTTACTATTAAACCAAGTAACCATAACGTCCTGCATATACAAGTCTTGTGCTAAGTCTTGCATAGCAACAGATACATCATCCTGTGACGTAGCAGTTGATAACTTAGTAATAGCATTCTTTATATCTTCCCCAATAAGAGTAGAGTTCACACTGCTATCATTTAAATTAAACTCTTCATTATTAAAGTGCTTAACTCTTACAGCAGCAGGAGAATATTTACCAGCTCCATTAGGTATAAGCAGGTATAATCTACCCTCCTTTTGTCTCATATCTCCTAAATTAACAATCTTATTACTATCTATATCATCTCTATTAGTAATAAGTGCACCATTTCTGATAATACCAAAGATAGGTGTTCTGTCTTCTCTTAATACATTAGGAATATCTTTTAAGTTCCTTTCAGTATTATCATAAGGAATCCTACCTACCATTACCTTAGATACCCTTGTAGTAGATGTGGCAATGAATTTATTCTTACCTTCTGTCCTTTTGTAGAAATTCTCAAAGAAAGAGATAATACTATTCTTTACACCTCCTGCTCTTTTTAAGAGTTCTTCCTTTGTGATGGCTCCATTTTTATATTCATCATATAAAGATTTTAGAGCATCAAAGTTATTAGCAATTTTTTTATCATTTATTGATTCAAAATTATCTGAATCTTTAAAGTAATCTTCAGTGAAAGAGCTTTTCCTATTAGCATATTCACTTCTTATCTTCTCTTCAAGACCCTTCAGACCCTCATACCTTGAAACACTATAGTCAGATTCATCCAAACTACCTACTACCTGACCATTCCTTTTATCTATAATAAATATAGTGTGGTCATTGAATGAAGGGTCAATCATAAAGCCAAGTTCATCACCTGCTTTTAAGTTACCTTCATTTAGGTATCTAAATGCTCCACTATCTCTTAGATAGCCATAAATACCAGAGAAGTCTACACCTTTTTCTCTCTCACCTACTACAATATCAAATGGTCTGAAGTCTCCTTCCTTGCTTGCCTCTATATGTAGTTCAGGTATAGCAGGTCTATAGAATTGATTGGAGGTATCTCTACTTGGTCTTTGTGGAGTTTCTACCTTCTCATTGGCTTTCTTATTCTCCTCACTAACCATTTCAGCAGTTATATTACCTGCGGGTAATTCTGTTGTAGGTAAACCTTCACTACTTGTTACAGTAGGAGTAGTAGATGTACCACTATCTCCTGTAGTAGTTCTATCATCTCCTCTTACAGCTCCCTCTCTTTTTTCTACAGGCTTCTTATATTCAGGTGAGAATCTATCCTTAAACCTATTGTCATTGTTTACTTTTGACATAGCCTTCTGTAGCTCATACTGAGCTTCTTGGAATCTTGTTGCAGATAACTCAACATCTCCCTCAGAATCTTCATCAAAGGCATTCTCATTATTGATATAGATTGAGTTGGGATTAGCCAGGTACTCCAAATTATCAGAGTTATTGAACTGGTCTTGAAGGAGCTTCATAGCATCTTGCTTAACTTGTGGTTCTGCATCTGACTCATTAAGAACTCTTCTCACTTCATTATTGTATTGTGAAGTTTCTCTGTAGTTCTTAGCCATTTCACTACCTCCATCCTCAAGTTCTTTTAGAACTCTATCTCTATTCTCTGTATCATCTTGGGCATCTATTGTACTTCTGAACTCTTGCAAATTCTGTGCAGCATTCAGAGATACCTTTAGGTCATCAGACTTCTTTTTGGTCTCTTGTTGTACAGCTTGCTCATCAGCTCTTGCATGGTCTTCTGCTTGCTTTTGAGGATTCTCAAGATACTCTTTTAGCTTTGCATTGTATGTCTTTGAGGCATTACCTAACTTAACAATATCATTAAGTTTAGTTGTAATATCTTCTTTCTCATCTGCACTAAGTACAGTTTCATCTACTTCATTAATTTCCTTAATAAGACCATCTACAAACTTAGGATTAGTTGCTAATGTATAAGCTAATGCCTTATCATTTTGACCTCTAACCATATTAAGAGTGTTGATAGCACCCTCAATAGTCTTTACATTCTTATCTGCTTGTTTATATCTATCAGTTAAATCAGCATGATGTTGACCTCCAAAGTCTCTGACTTGTTGATTGAATCTAAGAAGTGAATCCAAGTTACCTATTACATTACCAATAGTTGACTTTACCTCTCCAGACATAGCTGTTGCTCTTTCAGCCCAGTTGCCTATTTGAGATTTCATCCATGTCAATTCTTCAAGCTGGTCATCTGATAATTGCTGACCTGTATTAAGAATAAGTTCATCCTTTATATCTTGATACTCCTTTATTGTATTAAGAATATCTTCCTTATTCTTGTTTATTTTGGAAGCCATCTCATTCATAGCTTCTTCAGTCCCAAAATTAGCTATTATATTGCCATTATCATCTTTAGAAGCATATTGAGAAAATGGTCCAATTAAATCACCATTTTCATCCTTTGAAGTGGTATTAACCACTATAGACTCTAAATCCTCTTGTGAAGTTCCTGATGCCTCATTTATAGCAGATTTTAAATCTTCTATCTTTCCTGCTTGGTCAAACATTGCAACATCAGATATTAGCTGAGCATGTTCTGCATTTTTAAAGTTAAATTCATCACCCTGTTCAGCAGCCTGATTCATATCATTCTGATACTTATTATGTCTGATAAGTCCTTGATAATAGTTCTTAAACTCAGGAGAGTTTATCCTATTATTCATATAGTTGGCAATTTCATTCTCCCTTGCTATCTTCTTACTGTATTCTCTCCACTCATTTATAGCACCCCCTTCTATAGTTATAGGAGATTGGAATCCTCCTTGTGCATTTTTCATACCTCTGAATCTAGGCATACCTAATGCACCTGTAAGAGAACCAATAAAGAACTCTTCCCATGAAGAACCATCATTGACTGTCTCATTAATTCCCTCAGCAAATGACTTGACCCAATCAAGTGTTTCTTGAGAAGCTTGCCTATTAGTCTTTGCCTTGTAGAAGTTATTTACATCAGTAGAGTAATAATTACCTGCTATTCTACTTGCAGCACCTTGTAATATTTCCTCAGTACCTTCAGATAATGCACCTTTTGTTATTGCAGTAGTAGCACCTAATCTTGTAGTGCCAGCAGTATATTCTCCTGCCTTACCTACTATATTAGTAGCCTTCCTTGCAGTTTTAAATCCATTGGCATATAACTTACCAAACTGAATTATGTTAGATGCAGTAAGGATAGGTATATTCATAAGCAAGTCTGCATTACCCATTTTTAATCTATCCTCACTCAATCTGCCAAGTGCTGCATTATAAGACTCTTTTTCAGCCTGCATTAATTGGTCATATATTTCAGTGCCTTCATATTGGTTTGTTATAGCTTGTATTCTTTGTGCATATTCATCATCAAGCTGAGCTTTATGCAGTTCAAACCAGTCCTTACTATTATTAAGAGCTTCTATTCTACCTTCATTAACAGCAGAGGTAACTGAACCTAAGCCAGATGCAACTATAGAAGATGCTTCACTTATGCCCTTTAAAGTTTTAATCCCAGCACCTAATCTCTTAGCACCGACTGTAGCTAATTTACCAAGACCTCTAACACCAGCAGCTTCTAAACCACCACTATAGAAAGCACCTACTGTGAAACCTAAGTTCTTGATAAACTTATCACCTAAGAAGTTAGCAGTGAAAATATTTTCATACCAAGGTTGCTCTTGTTCTTCCTTTGTATAATAGTTAGGTAATGCCTGCTCAGACCACTCATTAACAGACTGCATAGCCTTAGAGAAATCATTATCCCAAAGACCAGACATTCTGTCTTCACCTATTGCAGTACCAGCTCCAAATAACAAACCTATAGTACCATCAAGGAAAGTAGTACCTGCAAGTATAGCACCTTTAGCAAGACCTGCTCCTATCTGTGCATACCAAGGTTGATTTTCAGCTCTTATGTCTGCTAAATTTTGATACTCTTCTTCATTTACTGATGGTTTATCCCACATACTACTACCATAAGTATCTGCACCTTTACTTTGCCTATATAAAGGAGAATATTCTCCACCTTCATATATAACATCACTAGGTTGTACATAGCTATGTGGGGCTTTCATATTAGAAAACATGCTTTCTGAGGCAGCACTTTGATATGCTGCCTCATTAGCTTTCTGTAAATCTCTATAAGACTGGGGACCAGTTTTAGTTACATCAATTTCTTTTATTTTAGATTTATTATTTGCCATATTAATACCAAGGACTTATTTGTTCATTAGATGTTACTGAAGGAACTACAGCTTGTGAACCATAACCATAAATATCTTGTAAAGCACTTTCTTGTTTTCTATTTAAATCTATCTTATCAGCTTCAGTTAATGGAGTATTAGAATACATAATATTACCTTTAGTATCAGTAACAATTTTACCATTTCTATTTACCATAGGTCTTTTATTTGTATGTAATATATTTCCCCAATAATCTGCATTTGATATAGCATCTCTTATATTAGTTTCTACACCTACATGAATACCTTTAGGTAATTTAATTCTAATAACTTCGTTCTTTCCTTCTTTATTTGATTGAAGATATGCAGTATCTCCCCATTTAGAATATCTTATATTAGATACATAGTAATCTTCAAGGTCTTTTTTAGTATATTTTTTAGTATTAATCCATCCATTCTTACCATTGAAATCTACACCTTGTAAATACTTTTCACCATCTTCAGATGCAGCAGCACTCCATACTTGCTTAGTATATTCTTTACCATAAGCATCATCTAGTTGTCTATCATATTCAGTAGAATGATATACATCATAAGAACCTTGTTTTATAGAATGTTCATAAGCATTTAGTCTTGTAGTAGGTGTTGATACTTTACCTGTTTTAGCATTAAAGCCACCTACATTTTTATTATACCAATCTGCAAAATTACTACTTCTTCTTGACATAGAAGTTGCTTCTGCTACCATAGAATCATAAGAACTTTTAGAAGCTCCAGGATGTTGTTTTTTATAGGAATCCCAAGTCTGTACTATAGGAGTTCTGTTAGTACTTCTTAATTGTAATAATCCTTTCTGTGTTAATGCAAGACCAGCCTTAGTTCTCTTTAAATAACCATTACTTATATAATTATCTATTTTCTTATTCTTAGTATCTATTTCTTGTTCACTTCTTAAAGGTAAAGGATTAACTCTATATTTATTTTTCTCAGCTTCTTTTGCAGCAGCAGCTCTCTTTTGCATAGCCTCTTGCTCAGCCATCCTAGCTCTCCAGTTATCAAGAGTCTGGTATTGAGTCTCGCCAACTGCACTCCATAGACCTTGTTTAATATAATCAGTAGCTCTATCAATGGTAGCTTGGTCTCCCCAATTTTTAACACCGCTAGAATTAAGGGTATCTTCAATAATCCTTGTAAGTTCCTTTGCTGCATTAGGATTATCCTGTATAGCCTGTAATACTGCCTCTGAGCTAAAGCCTTTTTGCATTATAGTTTCATAGTATGAGTCATGCAAGATACTTCTCCATTTCCTTGGTTTCTCTTGCATTTCTTTAGCTAAGGCACTTGCAGCTTGTGCAGCTTGTGCAGTAAGTAGTTTACCACTATATGCTTCATAAGCTAATTGAGGATTCCTTATATAGTCATCAAGACTTGTAGTTGAAGCTCTTCTACTTAACATCAATGTTGGGTCTTGTAATAATGCTTGTTGCTGTTGTTCTGCTTGCTTCTGTCTTGCTGCGTAGGCTTGTTCAATAGGAGTTATCTCCTTACTATATCTTGCTCTCATATTGAGCATATTCCTTCTACTTGCAGCATTAAGTCCTTCTCTTGCTAACTGACCTGCTTGCTCTTCAAGGTCATTTGCATAGGTCTTGTACATCTTGTAAGCATAAGGGTCAGTCTGTTCATTAGCCATTTCTTCCCATACACTTGCCTTAGTAGCAAGTTCTCCATACTGGTTCTCCAACTCTTGATGAGCCTGAGTAGCCATCAAGGTTGGAGCCAACATTTCTTGATAAGAGAACGGCTTAAATTGTGAATTTATTACTAAACTATAATTAGCCATATTACTTCTTCTTAATAGTTAAATAACCACCCTTAGCTTTCTTATCTTCCTTCTTCTTTCTCTTATATGGAGTACCATCTCCTCCTGTTGAGATTGCATAATACAAAGCTGGATTCTCATTAATCCAGGTTTTCATTACTTCTTCTCTACCAATATCTCCAAGAGAATTAAAGAAGTTAGTAAGGTTAGCACTCATACTTGCACCTCTTCTTGCATCAACAGCATCCCTTACTGCCATAGCCTGTGCAACACCACTTAGTCTTGAACTTCTTGCCTTCAATGCAGCCTCTTGATTTGCCATTGCAGCTTTGAGTCCCATCTCAGCATTAGCTTGGTTAGTACCTCTATTAAATTGTTCTACAGCTTGTCTTTGTGCCAAGTTATATTCCTCAGCCTGTCTTGCAAGGTCTCCTAATCTACCTTGGGCATTGTAATCTGCTGCAAGTAAGGCTGCATTTCTTGAGGGACCTGTAGTATTCATAATAGCCCTTCTTGTAGCACCTGCCTGTGCATTGAGCTTATTTAGATAAAAGTTTCTATCAAAAGGTCTATATTGTAAGTAGTTACCTATTGGAGTATATCCTATTGGAGTATAATTACCTGCTTGATTAGCTGCTTCAAGTATTGTATCTGCACTTGTATAGTCTGGTTTACTAAATAAGTTCTGACCTAATCCTATTGCAGCACCTACTACAGGAGCATATCTTAGCCAAGTTGGTCCACTACTACCTCTACTGCCTCTATTACCATCACCACTTTTATTACTATTACTGTTATTACTGTTACTGTTATTGTTACTTTTACTTTTATTACTTACATAAGTATTTGCCTTTTTATTGACTTTATCTAAGGCTTCCCAATAAGAAGTAGGCACAGTATTAAATGTAGTCATTCCTTTAGGAGACTCTCCTACAATAGTACTTACTTTTCCTGTAAGGTCCCAATCTACTCCATATTTAGGAGTTTTAATTTCCAATAACTTTGCCCAATCTTCTGCACCAGTAGGGAATAAAATATTAGGGTCATCACCAAGTCCATCAAATAATGTGCCCATCCTACCACCATGAGCATACTGTACTCCTTCTTGACTCTCTTGAGTCTGTTGTCTTACAGTCTCTTGGGCTTGCTGTAGTCTGGACATAGAACTTAGAAGTCCTCTCTTGCTTATTGGGTCATTAGGTCTTTCCTTTGATTCATCACCTAACTTCTCTGCTATTGCAGCAAAAGAATGTCCATCATAAGACTTAGGGAGATTAAAACTTTCTAATAGACCACCATCAGCAAACAACCTATTACTGAATACATAGTCATTGAATATAACCTCACCTTGTTCTACAAGATTTGGGTTTCCTTCAGCATCCATTCCCATAGGTACACCCTCCATTGGATTCTCCTCATGAGTTCCACCATTACCTACAATGGTTTGACCATTACTAAAGTCAGAACCATTAGTATTAAGGTCTCCACCAAAGCTATGCCACTTAGAAGCATTCCTTGCAAAATTAGCCTTCTTTACCATAGCAGGAGAATAATTTTCTTTATTAGCTAATACTTGGGAAGCAAATGATTGCACAGACTTTCCATGCTTTTTAGCTGCTGCTGTGAAAGTTCCCCTCTTTGAGGGCTTAATATGTATATTACCACCCTCAGCAAATGTGTTTAACTTTTGAGACTCAAATGAGTTAGGAAGTGAAGTTAGCCTTCCTTTATTTGCAGCATTGAGAGCCTTAATATCTAAATCTTCTTTGGATAACTCATATCCTATTGCTCCATTTCCATATCCTCCCCATATACCAAGAGGACCACCAAAGGCAGCAAAATTTGCCATAGCATTAAGGTCAGCCTGAGTATCTGCTGCTTCTGCTGCATTCCCATAAGAAGCCAGTGCTCTGCTTCTTGCTACATCTTGTTGCTTCCTTAACTCCTTATATTTGTGTTTAGCCTTATTACTAAACCAACCATCTTTACCAATATCTGATTTAGAGAAATTTGCTCCAAAATCTTGATTAGCCCATTGGCTCATAACTGAATCAGCATTGCTACTATCCACCATAACAGTATTTATAGCTTTGTTGCTTCCTTCAACCTCAGCAATCTTCCCTTTATTTAACTTGGAGCCAAACATTCTATTTGTAAGACCTCCAAGAATACCAGTACCAGCAGATACAATGCCTCCAATTAAAGGATTAATTGCACTTACTGCACCTCCTACAGCACCACCAATATTACTGATTGCACTGCCTGCATATGTTTCAAGTCCTCCACTAATAGCACCACCTGCAATGTTACCCACTGTACTGCTTATGCCTGCCATGCCTCCTTTCAGCATACCAGCAACATTGCCACCACTGAAAGTGCCTTTCAAGTCAAAAGGCTTAACTCCGCCTAAAGCATTTTTGAAATCACCACCCCAACTATAGTAATGAGGGTTGTATGTAAATGGTCTGTTAGACCTTCTCGTAACTTTTCTTTTAGTCATATTATACTAATTTGTTTGCAAAGATAAACAAAGTATTTGAATTATACAAGGATATTATCCAAAAAGTAAAGGGAAGATAAGTAATAAACTTACCTTCCCCCTATTATTACTCAAAGTAATGCACAATCATATCATGCAATACAGTCTTATTTACATTCTCTTCCTCCATAGATAGCTTGATGTATAACCAAGGATTTCTCATTCTGTCTCTACCATTTACCTTATCTCTTGGTATATTAGCTCTCCAGATTCTAAACTTTTTCTTTAGGTCAGAAGGTCTTCCTAAGATGTTGTTTAGAGTAGAAGTACCTTGTTGATATTCATTCCATACAGTTAGAGTATCAAATGTTGTATTGAGCAAGTTACCATTCTTATCCCAGCTATCTGACCTGAACTCAAGATTATTGAATATCTTATCTACGGGCATATCTGGATTGGCTATTACAGTAGTGTAGAATGGTTGATATACTCCAAAGAACATATTGTAATCTCCTTCATTATGTAACCAAAGTTTGTTATCTTTTATCCATATTCCCTTATCAAGAAGATTGGAGAAATAAGGAGTATTTTCATAATTATAAAATGAGGTAAACTGATTTAATAGCTCTGAGTATCCTAGGCAAGAATCTTTTGATATAAATAATACCTCACTATTTGTTTTATCATAATAAGTTACAAAACTATTAAAATTTATAGGATTCCAAATATTTATATCTTTGGAAGTTGCCTTAATCCAAGAATGAAAACCTAATTTGTCTGATATATTATTTAGTTGTCCATTAAATAAATATATACCTTTTGTTATATCATCTACAAAATAAATACCATTAGGAGTTTCACATATAGACCATTTGTTTGTGCATCCTATCTTATCAGATATATACCTTTTGCCTTGTACTTTACCAGAGTTTGCTATCTCAATAGGTATTCCCTCTGTAGTACTTATTTGAGTATTCTCATTATAGAGTATTTGACTAATGCCTGTATCCTGCATGGCAATAATATTGTTATTGAGCCTTTTCAAAGCTCTTATTTTTCCTTTATCCCCATCAAGGTCAAGAGTAGATGCAAGGGTTATATTAGTCCAAGTGTCCACTAACTCTCCAACAGTCTTAGTCTTAGTCCAAGTGATTGAATTATGGAAGTTATCCAAGTTCAGTTTGTTTGGATTAATAGTTCTGTAGTTGAAAAAGTTATTCTGTTGAGAATATACATCATTCATCAAGTTAAAGTTCTCAGGAGTAATAGCAAAGTTACTTGTCTGACCCCTATTCCTATCATACCTACCATCAAGGTTTACTCTTGTTTCACACATGAATGATACAATATCAGTCACTGCATTTTGGTCTTCAAGAGTGAATGGATAAGTCTTGATGTGGTCATATCTTTGGAAATAGGTGTCACCTTCTTCCCACTTGATAATAACACTTCTCTTGACTTCATTGTTAATATCTACAAGAGAAATAGGGTCTCCACAAGGTAGCCATACATTATTCTCAAAGGCTTCTTCTGTCTGACCTCCAAACCTATTCTGTACATTGTTATTATACAATTCTCCTAACCACAGCCAGCCATATTGTATGCCTCCCATCCTTGGAGCATCTCCAGTAATACTATCAATAACATCTTGAGAAATTGCACCAATATTCTTGTTTTTATCCCAAAATGGATGCTGTCCAGAGGTGATATTACCTCCTGCATAATTGACATTCCAAATATCAGTTGTAGTAGGGTAGCCTTCATCATAGTCCTGTATTGTTGGCAATATCCTTTGAGCACCTGATGTAGTATAATTCAGAGCTAATACAGCATGGGGAGTAGACTTGTACTTAATTCTAACAGGGTCAATGCCTGTAATCTGGTCAGTAAATCTACTATTTATCTGTACGAAATTTCCACTAAACAACTTATGTGCATCTGTATCAGCATTCTGAACTCCAGAGGTCATAATAGGATAGCCATCCTTTTTATCTCCTATTCTTGATACTGTAAGCAGCTTGTCTACATTACCATAGTAGCTTATATCCGACAACCCAGAATTTTCTTGCGCAGGTAATCTAACAAGTGAAACTTCATTAGAATCAAATATTGCAACACCTGATATACCAGTTCTTATATAATTGTCCTTTATATAAGCATTCCATACCTTCCTTAGGCTCATGTATTGAGTCTTGTAAGAGAATCTCATATTAGAGATTTTCTTCTTATCAAGCATGGCAGACCTATACCCATCAGTAGCAAACTTAGTATTGTTAAGAGAACCATTCCTATGCCAAGGATATACAGCAAATCCTGTAGTAAGATGATTAGAATTACTTACATTTTTCTTGTATGCAGCTAATTCATCAAACCAGAATGCTCCAGAGATTAATCCTCTCCAACCAAAGTGTGAGTCACCCTTACTCTCAGTAGAGTAGAATTCATTCTCAGCACCAACAGACTCTTTATAGAATCCAAGAGGAAGCTCAGAACTATCCTGGAAGTTATTTACAGGAGTTGAAGTTTGAATATCTATGTCTGCTGTAAAGGCAGTAATAGGGACTATTCCCACTATCCTTAACTTTAATTCTGATGTATCTATGCTCCTTACTTCATTATCAAATTCAATATCAGGTGAGTGTAATGTAACAATACTCTGGTCTATATAATAATTTTCTGCATATTGAGATACCCAGCTTGCTACATCTGCATCATCCATTGAGTTATCCACATAAGGCTTTGAAGGTGGATTCCAAATACATTGTATTTCAGCATTCCTCTTATCATTACTTGGAATAGGATAATTATGTCTGAACTCAGCCCAAGCCCCTTTATTAACTACATCCATAGTATAGGTTGTTGTATTGTCAGATGACTTGACATAAGTCCCATTATTTGCCATAACTCCTGCCCTTGAATATATAGAAAGTTTATTACCACCAAACTCCTTCCAATCTGAAGTCCAATTGCCCTCACTATTTTGGCTATAGTGAAATGCCTTATATTCATCAAATGGTGCATTAGGTCTTGTAAACCAAGATGATTGTGCAAATGGTGAGTTACCATACCTATCAGACACATTATATACAGTAGGACATAAGATGCCTTGACATATAACCTCTCTATCATTAATAGTAGGATACACTACTACAGGTCTTACTCTAACATATCCATTGTCAAGGAGTCTGTTAATAATAGTACTATCAGTCAGTGTGAACTCTGCTACAGGCAAACCAATGTTATTAGAACTGTAAAAAGTAGTATCTATGGGTACATTATTCCTTACATCATTAATCCATATTGGCTCTGACCACTTACCTGTATAATGTTGTGCTTGAATACCAAATCTATAGTATTCAAGGTACTTAAAGGTCTTGAACTGATAAGAGTTCATCTTGAGCTGATTAGAATATGGATAATATCCTTTAGGTTCTGGAGAGTCTATACTCTTATTATAAGTAGAGAAGATAATTTTTTTACCCTTGAAGTAGTTCCTAATAGTTGAATCAAGAATCTTTCTCTTCATTTGTATGTCACCAAGAAACAAAGTGTTATCCTTTTGAGTCATAGTACCAAATACCACTTCCTCACCACCAATATATAATAATTCTGTAGGGTCTATAGAATCTCCAGATGTTCCACTATCAGTGTAAGTAGCTTTAGCTATACTAACCTCACCAGCCATAATACCATTATTAGCCAATTGCATACTTGCCTTATTACCATCGGTAATAGTAATAATGAATGATGTGCCTCCATCCCAAGTCAGATAGTCACCTCCAGAGCCTATGTCTATGCTATCATATTCATCAGTATCAAATGTCCAAGACTTATAGTTTGACCCTGAGGAAGAAGGCTCATATTGGTCAAGTGTCTTTCCAGCACCATTATCTCTCCTATATATAGTCATCTTATTAGCTGGGAGATTAATTTCATATCTACTAAGCTCATAATATGACCTTGTGAGAGGAGCTAAATCTACAACTCTCTTAACATCTGGAGTTGCATTTATGCTTGTTCTATGTATTGAGTATATTCTGATGTAGTCAAATCTACTATCTACATTAGTCATCTCTATATTGAAACTGTTACTTACTCTATCCTCAGGACTTGCACCTCTGTTATTATATGAGATGTAGTAAAGTGGAGAAGTATAGAATATGTTACTTTCTTGACCATACTTATTAAAGTATGTGAAGGCATATTGTATTACTCCAGGAGCAAAACTACCACTGGCTACAATATTTCTTTCAATAGTCACTTTCTCATTAAGATTAAGAGTCCTTACAAAATTAAATGAGTCATTATTCCATTTACTTATTACATCAGGTGTAGCAGCTATATTAATTACTCTGGGCTGATTTAAACCATCAGTCCAGTACACTTTCTTAATATATTCATTTTCATAGAATATCAAAGTTTCAATAGGATATGTTGGGTTAAAATTCAAATTCCCTTCAAATAGGACTTGTCCATCTAGATTATCTCCATTTAGCTTTATCTTATATATCCTATCTCTTTTATCATTTATAGTCGATATAATATTTGTTGTAAATAGAATAAGCTCATCATCTATTGTTGCTTCTCCTATTACTACACCATTTATAGAGTCTATTCCATTAATATTGACTAGTTTTGTTCCCTTCTCATTAACTAGACTATATAATGTATTATCTTCATTTGTTATAATTCTAATATTCTTGTTTTCATAAGCAAACTCAGAATTAAAGGCAGAGGCTGCTAAATCTCTTTGCATTCCTTTTGTTTTGAAACTTATACCTTTTTGCATATTATTGTAGTCTTATATATTCTTGGTTTCCATTATTTTTAAAACCACTATTAAACTCACTAGTTCTTTGCAATAATGTACACCAACTTCTTTTAATACTTTCCATTTCTGATATGGAAGGGACAGTAAATTCACTCTGTAATTGACCAGCCAGCCAAGCATACTGTTGCTGAGTATTCTGTAATACAGCAGGGGCAATCTTACCCATATCAAATAGAATGGTAAATGCCTCTCTCTTTATATATGCCTCAAGTGCTTTCAGGAATACAGGATTATCAATAAGTAGCGGGAATCCATCCTTATCTACTGGAATTGCCTCATAGGACACTGATACATCCCCTGTCTTGAAGGATACATATAGTGCTTGTCCTTGTGTTTTGAAAGATAACTCTTGTGGTATCTTGTGGTCAACACTCCTATCATGCTCTCTTGGCATGAAATTATCTGTCATGCTCCTAAGGCATACACCAGTCTTACATTCCTTAATCTGATTGATAGATATTAAATCACAAGGTAATAGACATCTATAATCTTCTATATGTAATACTTCTTCCTTATCTTGGTATAACTTAGGCATACCAAATATACCAATAAAATCAATAGTATATTGTACAGCTTGTTCCAAAGTAATATCTTGAAGAAGAGGATGTCTCAGTATTCTACTTAGAACTTCTCTTATATTTATATAGCTATATTCTTTTACCATTATTTATTTTCTTTAAAGTATCATATCCGAATTTAATGGAATCCAAGTCCCATACTTGCAGAATTGTAATAAGTCTCAAAAGGTTCTTCACTCTTTAATAGACCTCCAAACTTAGCATAGTTGGTAAAATAAGAGTTTCTATTTACTGGTGAGTATGCAACTGTTTTTAGTGCTTCTTTTATACTATCTAAGTCTTGTTCATTTACATCAGAACCTCTAATATAATCAGATTTTAGGGAGTTTATATGATTTTGCATATCCTCCAAGTTCATAGAGTTTATATAATCATCTAATGCTTCTTTTGTTTTATTAGTACTTCTTGATATAGTCTCCCTTAGAGAAGTATTTACAGCTCTACGCTCCTTATTAAGATTAGCTCCTTTATCTCTGGAGATATTAAGAGTTCCATAAGCCTTTCTTAATTTTTCTTTAGATTCATTATTAAAAGATAATCCAAAAGTTGAGTCTAAAGCATGACTTAATTCATGTGCTAAGTTGGCTTCTCTGTTCATATTATTATTTTCTATATAATCATTCATTATAATAGAATTTTCAAATGAATTATAAGTACCTCCAACTCTTGGGTCTCTAAAATCTTTAGAACTTCCAACATTTATAGCTACATTATTAAAAGCTTCATTAATTTCATTTTGTGTTGGAAGATTTGAAATACCTTCTTTCTGCAATCTATATCTATAATCATCTCTATAGAAATCTCCAACTCTCTGTGCTTCATCTCTATGTAAAGAATTATATGGCTTATTTAATCCAAATACCTCCATTTGAGTTTTCTTAGAAATAGGCACAGGGCTATAAGTATCTTTAGGTTTTGGCATTACTATTGGAGTATCTACTTCATCAGTACCTTCTACAATAGGTATTTTAACCTCACCTAAATTAACTGCTGGTAGTACTATCTCATCATCATCTAAAGGTCCACCTTCAGCATATTTATTATAGATACTTTTTATATGATTTAAATCATATAACCCATTTTTTACTCCTATCTTTATAAAGGCAGCTCTTTGTTTCATATTTAAATCTTCCCACATAATATAAAAGCATCTAATTTTCCTTCTTTTATTCTTTGTTTCAATCTCTTCTTCAGTTCTCTATTGACATTAAATTCATAGAAGACCTGATTATTATAGTCTGCTAATTGCTTATTATAGTAGACTTTAAAAATTTCTTTTTCCTCCACTTTAACAAGTGTTTTTTCCTTATAGGCTTCTTCATCTTCATACCATAATTTAAGAGTTTTATCCCAATCTATAGGTAGGTTAGTCTTAACTTTCTCACCATCAAAACTAACTCTCACATCATATTTCCTTAGCTCTATTCTACCCATTCTATGTGGTAACTTAATATCATTACCATGAAGGAAACTATCAGCTAAGTAATCATTGACTTTCCTTATAATGCTATAGAACTCATGTTCTGTAAGGCATCTTCCTATATCAGCCCATTTTCTTTTCCTCAAAAATTTGTAAGCATCATATACCCCTAATGAGTTATTAACTTTATGTTTTCTTGGCTCATTCACTTTTTTAATGGAGTTCAGAAAATCAACCAATCTTTTATCCTTCTCTTCTTGACAAGACTCCATAACTCACTATTTAGATGCTACTTCTGATAACTCATCCTTTGCATCATTGGATTCATCCTTAGGTCTGTATTCAGCACCTAATAATTCCTTGACTACAAGTTCAATCATAGGAGGTATAAGAGCATCCTCAATAGGGAACTCTCTATCTAATACATCACATACTGTATCACCATTCTCATTAGGACACTGCAATTCTGATGCAGCCTGTGGGTCTTCAAATATACCTGTCATTCTTGCCTTTTCAAGATACAAGTACTGTGGATTGAAAGACTTAAAGTATAGGTAATTATCTGGACCAATAGAAGCATAGATGATATTTTTCAGATACTTATTATATCCTACATACCTCATCCTTTCCCTACTTACATAGGTAATCTCTCCTTGATAATAATCAACTGGATATACCTTGGGATTACCTATCTTCATTAGGAAAGGTATCTTCTCCTTACTTCTTAGATAAAAACCACCTTCACAAGGTTCACCTGATATAGCAGGTACCTCAATTAAATCCAAGCATATAGTCTGATAGTTACTCTCAGGTATCTGCTTCTTTACATCTGAGTATCTCTGTTTCAATAGAAATGTCCTATACTTACCAAGTAGAAACATTACATGCTCCTCTGTGTACAAGGCATCATCTGAGTACAGTTTCAACTCATCAAGTACCATGTAGGTTAATTCTTTATATGTACTCATAATTTTATTTATTAGCTATAACTAAAAATCCCTGCAAATATAAGCATAATTTCTTATATCTGCAAGGACTTTACTATTTTTATGTCAGAAGTATTAATGTAATAATTATACTGACTTGCCTGTGCAAGAGATTGAAGTGCTTGCTATATACTCTGGATAAGGTATTAAGCAGGTAGAACCATACAGGCAATATAAGGCATTGTCTATGATTCTATACTCTTCTTCTGTTATAAAGGACTTACAATCACTCTCAAGTAAATCATACATGAATATCAGCACTAATAACTTATCTACTTCTGAATAACTCATATATCCTAACTTTGATAGGACATTGAAATATCTTGTAAGTGATTCATTAAGTACCTTGTCCATAGCATCCACAATTAGGGGTTATCACTGAGTCTTTAATTCCCATAAAGAATCTCTTCCAATACTTTATTGCCTCAGTATAATGACCTGTCTTTATAGCAAGTTCAAATGCTTTATATTGAAGTATATAGTTGATGAAGTTCTTAGGAATAGAACAAGTATCACTCAATTCTTTAATGTAACTAAAGGCATGTTGGTACAGAGGATAAAGGTTAGATACAACTCCCAATGTAGTAATATTATCCATCCCACAAGGAGTATATGCAGAAGGTGTGCCCTTAGTTCTAACATACACAAAGAAAAGATTGTCATTAAGAGTTGGTAATAGATGTCCTGTTCCCAGTTCTAATCTGACTGACTTAGTATTTCCTCCTATAGCTTCTGTATATACAACTTTACTACTTGGACCAGACTCAACAAAGGTATCTTGAGTATCTATCTGTATAGTATCAAGATATACATTTGTGTAATACTCTAAGTCCTTGACAGATACATCTATAATCAGCTTTTGCCCATCAGGGGTTATTCTTAACTCTTGAAATGTTACCATAATCAAATGCTTACATAAAAAGAAAGGGAGACTTAATAGCCTCCCTTATTAGTTTATTTTATCCTGCCACACTAAGAGTAGCTATAGACAAACCTGTAGCAGTATTAATTGCCTTAATAATATCATTAGCTAGCTTATTACTTACTGAGTTAGTTGCTCCTACCTTTGGTACTACAAGAGTAATTGTCTTTTCAGATTTTTGAACTGACTCATTGCTACCTACATAAGCATAGTGTATATCAATCACATTATACTTAACAGTTGGGTCTACAAGATAAGTAGTAGGAATATTGTTAGGATAACCAATACCTCTATACATGTCACCTCTCTCACCCATGCAGAAGTACTCAAGGTCTGCAATCTTCTTGCCATTAGCAATGGTGCCAGCAGGGTCAGTCTCTTCTACCTTACCCCAAATTCTCTCATCACCATTTACAGTAACTGGGACAGGCTGTACTTCAAAATATACAGGAGTTTGCTCCATGATACCAAGTCTCCAAGGCTGTTCAACCTCATCAATAACAAGTGCCTTGTAAGTTCCAGTTAAAGAGCTTTCCTTTGTAGTAGCATCAACAGGAACTGCCTCATCACTTGAATCTGTCAAGATAAATTTAACAAGAGGGACTATCTCTCTACTAAAGTTTTTAGCCAGTGATAGAGCTAACTTCTTGTAGAAGTCTGAAGCTGTCATGCCTGCATAAGCATGTACCATACCATACTTGAAGTACTGGTCTTCATCAGACATACCTACATACTGCTTGAATGCAATTCTTAGGATATAATCCTGTCCAGCTACAGGAGCTGCACTTACTTCACTATCAAGAGTTACTGTAACTGCCTTCAACTCATGTGCCATATCATCAGCATCAGTAGCCTTAGCATAAAGGATATTCTTGATGTCAATTAGGTCACTTCTCATCAAGTTGTCAGCACCCTTGTATTCAAAATACAGGTGATTCTTTGCAGTATCATTCTTTACTGCAATAGAGCCAGCAGTATCTGCTGCAAGTACACGAGGAGTCTTCAGTGCCTTTGCCACATAAAGCTGTCTTACTTGATTTGTACTAAATGTTGCCATTTTAATTTAATATTAAATTATACAATAGTTTTATTCTTTTCCTGTACTTGGAACCCTACTTATGATGGCAAGTTTTACTGCTCTCTCAAGTATAGCTCTATGTATTACAGGGTTCAATTCACATTCTGTTTTTACACTTATGCCATTGATTGACAGGTTTTCTGTCAAATCAGTTAATATAATGGGAGCAGGTCTTGAAAGGTATCTGATAAGATAACTCTCCACATTATATTTTGATACTATCTCTACTACCCCATCACTCAAATCAAGTCTTAAAGCCCTTCTTTCATTAGTACCTCTGAAAGGATTTTTCCTTATTCTATGGTACTCATCTTGAGTAATTGGTATTACAGAGATGTCTTCACCATTCATACATCCTAATCCATCGTCTTTCAAATTAACTGATTCATAGGTTATAAACCATAAGTCATCTTTAGGTAATTCAAAGAATACTGAGGATTTGGACAGTCCTGTATATCCTACTTTCTTGTCAGTAGTTGTGTAAGTCTTTATTAGGGTACTCAAGTATCTTCTGATTTCCTCAGTCTTCTCAAATGAGTCTCCAAATGGATTCTTACCATTATACATATCTATCACTATCTCTTCTTGAGCTTTAGTGAGAAATACAGACTTCTCATATTCATCAAGTTCAACAGTGCTAGGTGTCTTTCCAAATGCCTCTATGGTAGAATAGCTATTCAGTAAGGTGTCAAACTCATTAGAAAATTCTTCAGTTGTCATTATCTTTGGTTATTTACATATCCTATATCAGTACCACTAACATTACCTGTCTGTATAACAGAAGATAGGTCTCCTTGATAACTAGCCTTAGCCAATTCTACTGCTCTTTGTAATATTTCTTGGTGAGTATTGGGAGGGAGTTCACATTCAGTAACAGTATTATACCCATTAATAGATAAGCCCTCTTGAATATCAGAAAGATTTACAAGTATAATAGGCTTAGGAGTTTTAATATACCTTATCTTATATTTTATATCACCAGTAAATCTGCCTATAATTTCAAATGCAGAGGTGTGTACAGCTGCACCAGATTCCATAACAGCAGGAGCAATACTTATAGTAAATAAGGGTGTATCTGTAGGACTCTTTGTAGGAAAATTTCCTGTATCTGAAGTAACGGGATAAAGATATTTATCTAATCCTGCTTCTTTTAAAGCACCATTGTTTACTAAATAAGTACTCCAATAATTTACTAAATTGTTAGGTAAATCCATGAATATACTTACGCCATTATCATCTTCAACTATACTGGGTTTACTTATACTATTAGAATTAGAGATTTTAATTCTAATGTTAATAACTTTGAAGTACTTACTCTTAAAAAGAAATATTCCAGAATCAGTCAGTTTTCCACCCCATCCTGCTAAAAATGAGATTCTATCAGAGATAATTCTCCATGCTTGTCTTTTTAATGGAAAGCCATAGGGCTTTGACATAAGCCTATTATATTCATCATAAGATATAGGTAATACAGAATATCTTCTTTTTGCAGAATCTTCAATACTCTCATTTATTGCTAAGAATAAATCTGATGGAGCAAGATACACTCTTGACCTATTATCAAAAATAGGATTAAATGCAATCAATCTAGATGCAGCTAATGCCCTTATATTATCTGCACAATCATACAGTTCTGCACCACTTAACAATGTACTAAAATCATATTGTCTTTTTTGACTATCATCAAATCCTTGAGCATTCTTTACATTCCTACTATTAAAGTAATCTCTGACTAACTCCTCCTGAGCTTTAGTTAAGAATACACTTTTCTCATACTCATCAAGACCTGGAGCCTGATTGCTCATTATATTGTTATACAGAACCTCAAATTCATTAGAAAATTCCTGTGTTGTCATACTCTTTTCTTACTTCAGCTTAGCTTCCAAAGCAAATTTAACTTCTTGATGCTTAGGAGAGTTTAAGTATTTAGCTGCTACATTTAATGTAGGCTCTTCATTAGCCTCACAAAGTGGAGTATTATCCTTTCTCAAATATAGGTAATTACCCCTATTAGAGATTAGACCTGCCTCTATAGCTCTCCTGATAAGAACTTTTGTAGAAAGCATTGAGTCAGTAATAACCTTCAAGAATATCTTGCTATCAGCCTGTATTAAGCTATTAACCTTAGTTTGTAAGAACTCAAGTTTAGCAGTCTGTGATGTAGGTCTACCATCAATGGTCTCAACAATAACTCTTAATGTATCAACGTCATTCTCAATCTTACCAAACTCTTTATAGCACATCATTGTAGTGCTCATGTTGTTCTTAGCAACCTTAGTCTCTTCACCCTCAGAAATGATAACAAACTGGTAAGTAGCCTTAGGAGTATCTTGCAATGCTTGCAATGAGGGAGCAATATAATCCTTGTTGGCTAATAGTATCTTATATCTGATGTAGTCCTCTGGGTCAGATAGATTGAAGTAGTTATCCTGCTTTGTCAATCTTACCTTATTGATACCATTCTCATTAGAATCATCCCAGAAGTTATCTACCTTCTTATAGATACTTAGTGCATTATATTCAAGACCCATCATTTCCTCAAGAAATGCCTTTTCCTTGTCTGTAAGGACATTAATGAACATGCCTGAAGATAATCTTGGTACTACAAATGTTCTAATTGCACCTTCTGCCATACCTCCTGACAATACATGCTTAGGGTTATTACCCCACATACCTGTCAGCTTAGGCACATGTCTTACAATAATTCTCTCATTTTTCAGACAACTAACTAAGGCATCATCAGATACTTCTACTTTCTTTTGTGTTTTCTTAGGGCTTTTTACAGTAGCCTCTTCTTTTGGTACTTCCTGGAGTGGAGTCTCTGTATTGTCTATATCAAAGTCAGGTACAGTATAATCCACCTTCTCTTCCATTTTCTTTTCTGCCATATCTTCTCCTTAATTATATTAAATAAAATAAGGAAAGCAGGAGTTTATCCTACTTTCCTTTTTTATCATTAACCCTGTAGGATTGCAGGGATTAGTGACATAGTTCTTGTTGGGTCAAGAACACAGATACCAAGAGTAGCCATTCTGTGAATTACAGCAGAATCCTCATCAAATGACATGTAAGGATTACCCTTTTGACCTGTGAATGGGTTTCTCAATCCCCACTGATAACCTCTGTATTCATTGTCACCCTTAATCTCACACTTAAAGATATTAGGTTGGTCCATAGTACCAATGTACATAATATCATATCTGTAAGAGAAGGCAACACCTCCATTTGGATGGAGTATCTTGTTTCTTACTGGGTCATCATAGAATGGGTCTACATCAATCTTGACTCTAACGCCATTAGGAGCCTTATACTCAACAAATTGGAAACCAGCACTCAATGAGTTTTGATGCAACTTAGATTGAGTCTTTTGAATAACACCAATAGAGCTGTTGTCAAGAACAAACTGTGTCCAACCTGATACTGTCTTTAGTACTTCCTTATGGAATTGGATAGCACCTCTTTCACCAGTCTTAATCAAGAAGTATCTATCTCCAAAGTCTAACTTAGAAGCAGAAAGCCCATATAGAGCATCTTCAAGGAGCTTCAAGCTAAATGTGTTGTAATACATAGTATTAGCAACTTCCATCTGCTCAAACAGACCAGCACCTGTCTTAATAACATTACCAGACTTACCAAAGTTCATGTACTCACCATTGGCATTTCTGTTGCTTCTACCAAATGCAAGTGCATTGTTCTTATACTCAGAGAATTGCTGCTCTACTTCCCAATCTACATTGTGCATCCACATTGTAGCAACTGACTTAGTATATCTACCCTCAGTTTCCTTAACAATAGGAATACCTACAGCCAGCTTCTTGTTCAACATAGAGCCTGGAACCTTGTGTTGGATTCTTACTACAGACCACTCATTTCTCATAGAAACAGGGCTTGTAAACCTTACATCACCAACCTTTCTTGAAAGTTCCTTCTCAACAAATGCAGCCTCAACTGAGAATCTCTCACCTGCAAGCAATCTTTCAGCAGGAACACCTGCTGTATTACCACCAGCAAGCTCTACCTTATACACTGCATTAGTACCCTCCATTCTTGGGTCTCCAAGTATTCTGAACTGATAGATTTCATTCAGATTACCTACAATGTACTCACCATCAGCAAACCAATCTTCAGGGAATACTAAATAGAAAGGAGCAGTGCCTACTCCAACCATACCACTGGCATCTGTAACAACAGTGCCATTTTCATCTCTTGCTTCTACAAGAGGAATGTTTCTTCTTGTAGAAGCAATAACATCCCAATAGTATTCATTATCATCCTCAAACTCTCTTGTTGGGAATTGATTTAGGAATGTGTCAAGTGTCTTTCCTCTGTAATAAGCCAACAGTTGCACCATTAGGTTTGTAGCCTTCTGTGGAGCTAACTGAAAGATAGAACCAAGGTGGTTTTCCTTAGTAAGACCCTTCCAGTGTTGGAAGCCTACCATTTGAAACTTACCTAATTTTCCAGTCATTTTTACTTAAATTTATCAGTTATTTTACTCTATATTATGGGCTTAGACATCAAGGTTCCACCCTTTACCAATAAAGGATTCAGGGTCCTCATCAACTCCACTGACAAACTTTAGATTACCATCTGAGGTTCTTGCTGTGTTGTTGAGAGTATGTTCCAGCTCTCTAAGACCTTTCTTTACTTCTTTCTTTACTTTACCTTTCACCAAACCATCAAGGTTCTTAAAGCCGTCAGTTAGTGTGAAAAGTAACCCAATGTTCTTTAGGAAGTCTGTCCTGTTCTCCATCTCATACTTTTGGATAGCAGTAAAGTACTCCCCTGTCTCTGGGTCTTTATACACAGGCTTGGCTATATTATTATAAATCTTCTGTCTTGTTGATTTATCTACTGATAAATCCCCAAATACGTCCTTGTCATTAAGGATTGATGATTTAAGTTTTTCAGCCTGTTCCTTTCTTTCCTTCTCTTCCTGTTCTGCTTCTGACTTAACATCATTGACAAGCTCATCATACTTATCTCTGAAGTAGTCAATATTACTTTTCAAAGCCTCTCTTGCATCATCAATATCAGTGCCAGCATTGAAAGACTTCTGCACTTCTCTTGCAGCCCTCTCCTTACTATAACCTCTATTGATAAAGTCTTGATAAATCAGGTCTTTTCTAAGTTTTTCTCCCTTATCACCTTCATCAGAAATATTCTCTTCCTTAATAGAATCAAGGAAGTTTATAGTATTCTCATACTTTCTAATCTCTGTAGGTTCAACTCCAGCATTTAAGGCTTCATCAATTCTTTTCTGTCTTTCATCAAGACTTGCCTTTATCTGTTGGTCAATCAAATCTCTAAAGTCTTCAGGGTCTTTAACCTTAGATAAGCCCTCATCATCAAGGTCTGGGAAGATACCTTCCTCTTTCAAGGCTTTGGCAATGGAAGAGTAGAAGTTTTTGGGAGAAGTGCCATCCCCTTTAGGAGTGGTATCTTCCTTTTCCTCTGTATTTTCTTTTCCACTACCTACGCTCTCTGGTGTATCAGTAAATAAGTTATCTACATCAACAACCTCAGTAGTTTCTTCTTTATCCTTACTTGGCTCCTCCTCTTTCTTAGGAGGCTCCCCATTTGCAGGTGGGGTATCCTGTGTCTCACCATCTTCTACAAACAGATTCTCAATCTCCTCTGCTCCTAAGATGTTATCTAAGCTAAGTTCTTCTTCCATACTCTTCTACCTTTTTGTTCTTAAACAGTGCAAAGGTAAATAAAGTTTTGCATATCTACAACATGGTAAATAAATTGCTTCTACTTGTATAAGTAAAATACTTGCAATATAGGCAAAAAGAAAGGGTAAGATTATCTCTTACCCTTATCTTATTAGTATTCTCCAAGATATTCTACTACCTTGTTTTCAGCTTTGCAGTCTGCATCCTTAAACCAGAATACAATAGCAGATTCAACTATTTTCTGTTCTATACCATCACCAAACCAGTTCTTAAACAGTTCTGCATAGTCATGGTACTGAGAGTTGATTGCAACATATACATCAGCAACTGTAGCAGATGTAGGGAGTATTCCCCTATATCTCTCACAAATCTCCTTTGCCTTGTGCATATCAAACTTCTCACCACTGTACTTTCTGCCATTCTCAGTATGATACATATCAGCTACAAGATACTTAGCTTCAGATTCAGTAAAGTGTTTACTCTCTGAACCTCCCATTGAGTTCCTCATGTATCTCATCATCCTATCCATATCACCACTTCTCATGCCAGACTCATTGAATCTATCAGAGAATCTATCACCTCTTGAATCAAACATATCCATGAACTCATCAGGTCTATTATGTCTTCTCATATAGAAGTCATCCATAGGCATAAAGTCTCCTTCTCTGTCATGCCTCATTGAACTTCTCCTATATTTACTCATAAAATCCTTGAATTTATCCATGAACTCATGCTCATTCATACCACCCATACCTCTCTTTTTTAGGTACTCATACATCATAAGTTCATCCATATTCTTAGTCTTTAGTGATTAACATTTCCTTGAAAGTCTCTAAATCTGTCATATTCAATACCAACCTTTTATTAGTTAATGGAAGATTGAATTTAATCTCTCCTCCACCAATCTCTATGTCTCCAACAAATGAAGTCTTGAAGGTGAATGGATTGGTAGTCATCAGATTCTCCATCATTTCAGCAAGGATATTCTCAATGTCTATATTACCATCCTTGTCAGCTATAAGGTCTAAAGCCTTACTTACCTTACTGAAGTTCTTATCCAATGCTCTTGTAATAAGAGGTTTCATAAAACCAATCATAGGATTAGTCTTAGCCATAGATTCCAACTGAAGTGAGATGTAAGACTTCAGATTATCAGTCAATTGCATAATAGTCACCATAATTACATACTTGCTTTAATAAATTCTTCATAAGTCACTTCAGGATGTGTCTTACTAAACTCCCTGAACTTCCTAAACATTTCCATTTCCCTATTAGTCTCTTGAATAATTTTTCCTTTTAACTTCTTGACTATCTTCAATTGTCTTTGCAACAGTTCTTTACCTTCTGGAGTAGCCTCAATTCTACCTTTAACAAGGTTAAGAATTTCTGCTTGAACCATATCCTGTATCTTAGTATAAGTATCTACATAGTCCTCATCTTGAAGCATCCTTGTCTTCTGTTCATCTGTCATAGGGTTTATTTCAGCATCTATCTCATCCCATATCATCCTTTGTGGTACAGGTTGTTGAACAGGTTGGGCTTGTTGCCTTAGCTGCTTTGCAGCCTCAAGGTTTTGTTTATACTTCTCAATAAGCTGTAATTGCTCATCCAGACTATTACCTACCATACTATTACCCAATAGTGGGTCCCCTCCTCCTAATATCACCTGATTTATTGGAATCATATCTATACATTTTTAAGATTAGTATTGAAAAGTAAGGGGAATTACCCCCCTTACTTTAGGCAGTTGTAGTAGTACCACTAACTACTCTTGGGCAACCACATTGGTTAGCACCAACATAACCTGTTACAACAGGAGTGTTAGGTAGGCATACTTCACCATAGATAGCCTTGCAAGTCTTTCTGTCAGTATAGTTAATGCCAGCAGTAAATGCCTTGTCAATCTCACATTGGATAAGCTTATCTTGGTAAGGTCTTACAGCAGCATTGATAGCTACCTGAGCCTTCAAGTCACTCAGTTCCTTTCTGATACCATCATCAGCATCTCTTTGAGACTTATACAGATTGAAAGCATCTTGGTTTTGCTTTGCAGTTATTACATCAAAGCTGTCTCTTGTGCTCTTATATAGACCAAAGTCAGCATCAACCTGACCCTTCCATACACTAAATAGCTCACTATTCAATGTCTGTCTATCAGCAAATCTTTGTGATTGTTGAATAAGTGCCCAGTCATAAAGACCCTTTTGCAGAGCAAGAGTGTCCTCACAGCTCTTTTCCCATGCTTGGAAAGCAGAAGGAGAAGTTACACCATTAGCTGTTCCAAGACCAGTCTCAAGACCATTGATATTGATGTTTGAGCCACCCATACCTGAACCAGCAAGACCCAATAGACCACTACTTCTTCTATTACCAAATAGTGCCCAAGCACCAAGTGCAGTACCTATGATACCAAGAGTAAGACCTGCATTAGCCTTACCATTGACATCTCTTCTACCATAACCATAGTAGCCATCAGTAGGAACTTCCTTTACCTTTTCTACTTGCTTCTCAATTATTTCCATAGTAGCAATTTTTGAAATTAGTTATTGTTTTATCTCTCTTTTGTAAGCTTACAGGAGCAAAGGTAAGTAATGTTTCTCAGGATGCCTATCAATGCTAAAGCCCCATATATCACATTGATATACAGGGCTTTAACTTAGTAATATGTTGCTAAAAGAGAAAAAAAAAGCAGCCTTATTTAGCTGCTTTATCATGTTTATAGAAAACATCTGTTATCTTATTGTATATGTAAGTAAGGAGATAGGCATCAACTTCATCATTATCTCTTTGTGGTTCATATCCTATAAATCTCCATATAGCATTCTTGACATGCTCTGACTCATGAGCAATACTACTTCCTCTCTCAGCATTTACAGCTACAAGAGATGCACCATAATTATGTATAGTGATTGCATTTGCCTCTGTTTCCATTTCATCAGCAGGCAAAAACTTGTCCAATTCCTTCCACTTATCAAATATAACTATTGTTAGCTTATAGTTGAATATAGGGATTATTATTTTCTTTTGAGTTATCATATTTTCTCCTCCTAAGTATTATATTATAAGTTCTCAATAGGCATATTACTAAGTAAGAGAGTGCTTCTTGCTGCACTTCTTGACAAACTCATCTAGCTCTTTCTCAGACCAACTTAATTCTTTGAAACCTATTTCATGCTTACCTCTTGGTAACTTTCCTTCTCTGATATAGTTATCAAAAGTTGCTCTACTGACATTCAAATATTCACAGGCTGCATACTTGCTTAATCTCTTCTCCTTATCAGTGAACCTCTTCAAACTATCTACTATTTTTATAGCTTCTCCCTCAGATATATTTGAATTACCTGCATCAATATCATCTACTATCTTTAACAGTAGGCTTCTTATAACTTTTAACATATAAATAAAGTATTATGAATAATGAAATGCCTGCTATTATTAATTGAATGCCTAAATACCAAATATCACTAACAGGTATTCCTATATACAAATCTATTATATTTAGTATCCAAGTTATAGTAGTATAATGTATAAACATCCTGTGATATTCACAAAACTTAAATACATAAGATGTAATATACAAGAATAGTAATGTTATAAAAGATACACTACCAATATAACTTAGTATTACTGTATTAATATCAAAATAAGATAGAGTTGTATTTAGTAAACTAAGTAATGCGTAAATCATAGGTATTACTTTTACTAAATATAACTCTATCTTGTACAATAATTTATTTATTACTTTTTCATTTTGCCACCACAAGCATATCTTCTCTTAGTCTTAGTGACACCAGCTTTAGCTGTCATAGGCTTTGCTCTACCTGTTCTTCTTGCCATGATTATAAAATTTTAATTGTTATTTTTTCACCTTTATCATGCTTGTCTCTAAGGAGTCTGTATAGCTCTTTGAATGTCTCTCTGCTGTTTATCACCTGACCCTTAACTTTATTGACACCTACTAATAGGCATCCTGCTGAATCTTTGTCAGTATTACCAGCATGAATAAGTACACCTTCAAATCCCTTTACATTAAGTAGTCTTGGTACTTTACCATTACACACTTGTTTATAGAAACTATTAGTACAATACTTAGGAGAAATCACATCCAAGGTAATCTCATAAGTACCTTTTGGTATGGCTGTAATTGAAGGTTTTTTCAGCTCCCTAATCTTAGCTATGCTCATAGAACTGTCAAGTCCCCTATCAGTATCCTCAAGCACATTACAGAACCACTTCCCATCAATAGTAAGATTACTTATGGTGTAGCTCTGTTTCTTCCATTTTCTGTCCACTACTAATTCCATGCTCATTAAAAAGATTTAAGTTTCTTTTCCTTAACTGGCAGGTAAGGTCAGTACATATGGAACTCATAAGGTTAAACATCTGTTTCCTAAGTTCCCCCACTTCCTGCTCTAATTCTGCATTCCTTTTTAGTACCTCTTCCAATCTCTCTCTATTATCAGTAGAGAGCTTCTCATAAAAATCCAATGATTCTTTCATGTTGTTTATGAGGTTACTATCAACTTCACTATCATACTTCTTTCTTGCAAAGAACCATGATGTCCAACCACTGACTATTGTGGTAACAAGCCCTATACCTCCAGTGATTAATATTCCTAAGTCAATCATATTATTCTACAATTTCAATAAATCTTTGTTGTTTGTTCTCAATATAAGGGTTCTTCTCCACAATATTCACTTCTACTACTTTATGCTTCTTCTGAAATAGTCTGAGTAACCAACATTTCTTTGGGGGATTTATAGTCTCTTTCTTATAATACATCACTATGTACTTCTCACTGACAAACTTAGGGTCTGTAGTGATTGTACTTGGATATTTAAGCCCAAGCTTCATTTGATACCACTTGTCTCCTACAAGTGTATCTATATTTAATGTAGGTTCTCTGAACAGAGTATCCCTAAATACTATTGTATCTTTCTTTGTAGCCTCAGATAAAAGATACTGCATCTGTTTCAAGTCTTTATCCTTTATACTTAACTCTTTTCTAACATCATTCATCTTCTGCAAGATAGAGTCATTGTAGTAGTTAAGCTGCTCTACAGTAAACTTGAATACTCTATTTTCATCCTTTAATGAAGAGTTCTCTGCTATAAATGCTTTTTGATTAGACATCAGTACAGACAACTCTCCCATTAGGCTCTGATTCTTATTGTATAATACACATATACCTGCAAAAAGTATTCCTATTATAATGGCTATTCCAGCTTTTACATATTTTATCATGCTATTACTTTATTCTCCAATAGAATTTACTTAGTTTATTATGCAACATTTAACAAAGGCAACGTCGGAACCTTGATAATCAATATTAAAGTGTAAATATTGACAAGCTAAATTACTATTTGAACCCCTCGAAGCATCACCACCAATAAAAGCAGTATGTATAGTTATATCAGTATTATCCACTCTATTTGAGCTAGTATAATTAGGATTAGTAGATGTTTTATTAGTTATTAACTCTGCTGTTTTACCTACTAGTATATTACTAGCCCAACCATTTGGGATGCCTACATCTATAATAGTTTCTTTATCAGTTATCTTATTACTAAAATTAGAAGGATTGTCTGTAAAATAGAATTTTCTTTTATTAGATGTAGAATCATATTGTGATATAAAGTTCTCAATATTCAACAAAATATCTCCATACCAGAATGTATTAAATCCTCTATAACAGGGCACCCTTAATTGTACTTGATTAAATGTATATGTAAATGCAGGAGAACTTAAAATAGTAATTTTTATATTACAACTATTTTGTACTAAGCCAAATGTAATGTATCTATTACTATAATTGGTACCCCAATTAACATCGTATTCTCCATCTGTTGTAATGGTTAGGTTGCCCTGTTGTCTTTTAAATACAACAGTTTGACCTCCTGTAAGACCCTCTATTTTATATTTATGTGTACCGCCTACATTAGCTGCTGTAGTTTGTAGCATCCAATCACTATAAATCCCAGGAATGGCTGTAATGTTTAATATGCTATTATTAGTACTATCAACAGTAGCTGTAACTCTATGTGTATTCCAACTCTTCCAAGTAGAATTATTTATTGTCTTTACATAGAAAAAATGTGATGGATTGGTTATAATACCAGTATTATTACCTATACTTAAAGTATAATCTACAGGAATATTTGATATTCTTGCATTATATTCCCTCCAATTATTTACAGCAGTTAATCCATTGCCTAAACCACCTTGATGGTATCCTTCGTTGGTTAAATTGCTATTAAAAGCTTTCTTTATATTAAAGTCAGCATACTCTATATAGTAACACCATACTATAGCACTCCATATTTGATAATACAACACTTGACTGCCTTTTATCTTTTGAGTATAAGCTCTCATTGAACCAAGTGACACACTTGAAGCAGCCTTACCCAACATAGTTCTAAAGTTATTGTCACCCAGATATTGGTCATAATTTGCATTATTTGAACCACCTCTAAGATTAGGTTGATAATTAACAACACTGACTGCTGTATTAGCAGATAAAGTATTTAGCCATCCCCATTTGTCATCATTCATAGCTGTTCTTAACAAAGGACATCTACTTATACCAATAAGGTGTGCTTTAACTTCTCTTGCATAGTTTACACACTTCTTTTCTGATTGCCATACTTCATTACCAGCACCATCATTATCTACAGACCATATATAGAACTTAGGAGTATATACACTTATTTCTCCATCATAACCATTAATAGAACAACCAAATTCCAATGTAGGAGTTATTGTTTCACCTGTTATAGGACCATCTGTAGTAATATAAACTTCCTTATTAACTGTATCTACTTTAATAACTCTAGCTATTACACTATCATTTATCTTAATCCAAGCATATAGGTATTTATAAGTAGTTACTAATAACTTTGCTTCTTCATATTTAGTCAGCACAAAATCAGGAAACTGTATAATATAATTATATGTAGAATCTGGACTATAATCAGAAGGTACTATATTCTTTTCAGCACTAGGACTCTCCAAATATATTCTTTCATTTACAATTCTATACCCAGTATTATCCTTTCTGAATCTACTATCATTAGGGTCACACCAATATTTAATATCAGTACCTTGATGTATACATGTAGCAAACTTAGATTGTATAGGTAATGTTTTATGTAGCTCAAGATTACCTATTCTTTCACAAGCTGTGGTAGCTTGACTATCAGGAACTGTGTGGTCCCATCTAATACCATAGGCATATTTATTAGGGTCTGGTAAAGCACTCCATAAAACCTTACCTTCCTTACTTTCTATTTCGGTTACTTTACCTTCTGGTATTTTTATAGCTGTAACTTTACTAAAATCCATATTATTAACTATTAGTTGTACTTACTACTCTTATTGATTTTGTTACTTTAGAACCATCTTCTAAAGTAAATACAAACGATTCTACTGTACCTATATCAGCTAATTTTCCATCAGAAGAAAAAACTTTTCTTGCATCTGAATTTCCACTTACTTTTATAAAACCTGCGGACCCTCTTAATAATGTTCCTGATAATCTATAACCTCGATTTATATTAATTACAGCATTAAAGTTAGCCTCTCCTGTAAACGTAGCACCACTAAGTTTAGCATAACCACTTAAATCAGGAGCTGCATTAAATTCACCCATCTTTTCCCAAGCAAATTGACCATCTGTTTGTTTAATATAGGCATATTCTGTGTACTTATTTTCCTCTCCTGCTGTTGATGAAAGTACACAATAAAGCTTTGATGTAGAAATATTCTCAGTAGGTAATTCAGTAACTACTTCAAATAAATCTGTGTTAGGATTAGTAAGGTCTATGTCAGTACTAGCTTTAGCAACTGAACCATCCTTACCTATATTATAAATAACAGCTCTACCACTACTTGTAACTATAAAAGCTTCACCTCCTGTAGTAGGCAACCATTTAGCTGCACCATAACCATAATCAATATCAGCAAAGAATAAATGGTCTACTGATTGTATAGCTTGCAGTTTAGCCAAGTTGTTAGCCTTAACACTTTCACTATTACCTATTTCAAGCTCTATTATAGCTTTACTATTAAGCACTGCTACATCTTTCTGTATATCACCTACTTCTTTATCAAGATTGTCTACCTTTTCCTCAAGCTCTTGTCTATCTCCATTCTCTTCACCTACCATTGAAGCCCATCCCTTAGTTCCAAAGAACTTCAATTTTCCTTTATCAAGCCATAGGCTTTGGGGACTTGGTGCTTTAATATCTTCTACAATATCTCTAAATCTTCTCATTTATTTGATTTTTGAGTTGTTTTATTTATTTGCTTTTCTTTAAGTCTTGCATCAGACCTTGCCTTATCTTTATCAAACTCTAATCTTTCCCTATCAAGCTTGATTCTTTCATCAAACTGTCTTATTGATTCCATCAGCTTATCCTTAGCTTCTTGTGAATATTCAGGTTCTATTATACCGTCATCTTCATTATTCTTACTATAGGCTTGCATCTGTGCAATAAGAATCTTTGTCTCGTTATCTCTTTGATTAAGAGCATCTTCCTGTTGCATCTTAGCCTGTTCCATCTGAGCCTTTTGTTCTATCTCCTGTTGCTGTACTTGCAATTGCTGTTGCTGAGCTTGGGCTTGTCTTTCCTGAATACTTCTTTCATCCTTTTCAACAAGTCTCTGCTTCTCAGCAAGTGAAGATGAGCTGAATAACTTCATAATAGTTGAGAATGATAGAGTCTGGTTCTGTAATGCTGCCTGAGCTAAAGTATCAAGTTTTGAGTTTAATTCCTGAATACCATTACTATTATCCACTACAAGACCATAATCAGCTTCTGCAAATTCATCACCATCTATCTCCATAATTCTCATTGAATTATCTGATAGAATGTATTGGAATTTCTTGCTTCTGCCTCTTAGTGCTATCTTAGCTGTTTCAAGTAGGCATTCCAATGCCCTCTTCTTGACATCCTCATGCACTACAAATAGCCACTCTGTAATGTGAGAAGATTGGAGGGTAGCTCTCTCTACTCCACCTACTGTTTCTCTATTACTTACCTGACCTTCTCTTTGCTTGGTAATACCAGCAACTTCTGCCATTTCCATCTTGATAAACTCAAGAAGATTAATGTATTGCTGTATCTGATTACCATCAGAAGCTGTAATTACACCAGTAGAAGCATTGTTTAATGCACCTGCAAGTTTACCTGTAGCTGCACCTACATTACCTTCATTGAAGCTATCCTCTACTGCAAGACCCATAGTCTTTGCATAGTATAACCACTTCTCTACATCCCATGTTTTAGGTTTCTTAGCAAAGTCAAGCCTAACTAATGAACCCCAATTCCTTGCTATCAGCTTATTTAATCTATCATGTATTGCATCATACAAGTAATTGTATGGCTTCATCATGTCTACTAAACTGAATGGTCTATTGTCATTAAGGTTGTAAATAGAGCCAACAATTCCAAAGTGGCATCTTGAAGGGTTACTTAGCCTGTTGTACTGAACTACTCTTGGTCTCATATTGACATAAATGTCTGTACCAATTTTAGTTCCTTCCCATGCTTCATTGATGTAGAATATCTGTTCTTCTTCTCCAGCATCCTTATCTATTACATAGGTCTCTGGGTAGAAGTTGAATACTTCTTCACCTGTTTGAGGGTCATAACTTCTTACTTTTTTAATCTTTCTCCTTGACTTCCAATATACTCTAAGTACTCTCAAGTTCCCTGCAACATCATAAGGAAGAAGTGAGTTATTAACTCCATCATCTCCTCCTAATGGGTCCCAAAAGAATCCTTCTGTACTTATTTCATCTCCTATCATATGATTATTGACAAAGCCATATCTCTCATCAATATTATCCATAGAGTCTGTAGCAGCCTGACCTACATGGTCAGGCATTTTCTCTATATACTCCATGTCTTTCTTTGTCAATACATCATAGTAAGTATCAATAACCTTGCCTGGACTCCAATAATCTTCGAGGATTATCATATCTGCATCCTCAATCTTATTGCTATATCCTGACTTAAAGATTCTCACCTTGAGTGGATTCAGCCTTTCAATAGTAGGTTCACCTCCTACAATATCACATTGATAAATCTCTTCACCAACTGCCATTGCATCCATGAAGCCTTGGTTGAACATTAGGGGGACATTCAATTCTTTCACATAATGGTTTAATAGGGCATTTGCCCTTATTTCCCTCATGTCCTGCCACTCATAACTGTAATAATCATTTATCTTTTCAAGCTCCTGATTAGCCTCTTCTTCTGATTGAGAAGTATTAGATACCCACTCTTGTAGCTTCTGTAGTAATTCTTGCTTCTTGTTATTCTCTATCTCTGTAATAGCATTAGGATTAGTAACTACTACTTTGAAGTCAAAGACTCTCTTGCTTTCCTCACCTCTAAGCACATTCAACTTACTATTCATAATAGGATAGTGTTGAATCCTGTCAGGTATAAAACCTGCCTGTAGCTTTTCAGGATTCAGTATCATCTCAAGGTCACTCATGTGGAGTTTACCATTGAGCAAGTCATAGTTAATTTTCTTATGTATTACAGATTTTCTAACTAAGCTATAATTGAAGAAGGTCTTACTGTCTGCCCAATCCAAGTGCTTCTTCCTCCAAGCTTTATTTTTCTTATTGAAGGAAAGTTGCTGTGGAGGCAAATTTATCATTTCATATCCCATATACTTCAATTTAATTACTATGCAAAGGTAAATAAAATCCTTGACCTATGCAAGTATATAAGTAATTTATTAACCATTAGTCTTCATTTTTACTAAATTTACTGCCTAAACCTAAAGTCATAGTTTCTCTTGAAGAATGGGTCATTACCATCATAACTATTATTAGCTCTCTCTTGCTTCTCCTTACTAACATCTCCTTGGTATCTTATCATCCTATCTTCTCTCAGGAGCATTAACATGCCCATAGCAGATATTCTATCGAAGTTACCTTCAGAGTTGTAGTTAATAAGCTCCTTTAGTAGTGCTCTGTTTCTTACAGTAAATAGTCTTGGAACCATTACTTCTTTCTCTTCTCCATCAATAGTCTGCATAATAGGAACTGGGGCTAATAGCCAGCTTCTCAATCTACTCCTTGCAAAAGCATTAATGGCAGGGGAGGCATTAGTACCTTTTGACTTGTTACCATAGCCATCCTTCATCATCTGCTTCTCCTTTAAGAAATCAAGAACATCTGTAAGAAGATAGAGACTATTTCTTATCGAGAAGTGAGAGAATAGACCTTTCTTGTTATACTCATAATTCAGTCTGCCATTGTAGAATAGGCAAAGTTTTCTACAAATCTCATAGTAATCATCAGCAAAAGAAGGTCTTCCAGTATATTCAGCTACTATCCTATCTGTCCATAAATCCAGTACAAATATAGAACCCAAAGACATAGTATTTGACTCATCATCATCATAAGGGTCAGCACCTAATATATATCTATCATTATATGGCTTGCCTGTATTCTTGTCAATCTCAGGCATTTGATATATTTCAATAGCACCTTCTATCTTATTATCCTTATGTGGAAAATCCCTGATAGGTGTAGCAGAGGTAGGTTTATACTCTACCTGACCCTCTTTATTGAATACCAAATCACCTACATATACATCATCATACTCTGTAAGATTAGCATCCAATTGACCTATTCTCTCAGTCAAGTCAGCTACAGGGAACATATTTACACCTGTTTTAACAATAGCCTCAGCAGGAGTAATAGGAACCTCAGCAATAGTCTTAATAATAGTATTAGGGTCAGTGGAATTGTACTTTACCCTATACCTATTCATAAGAATTTCAATTAAAGCCTTAATTACATCAGATACACCATTCTCATTATAGCATCCCTTTCTGTTTATATAGCCAGGAAAGAAAAATACAAAGTAAGGCTTACCTTGATTATACTTATCAAATACATTAGGTAAAGCATACATATTATAACCTTTCGGATTATACATAATTTCCTGGGCACCAGCAAAGTCTGATTCATTATCACCAGCAGTACCTAACATATAGATTTGACCAAAGACAATATCACCTTCTTGTACTGAAGGTAACAGTACATTATACAAGTCTACAAGTCTTGGGAATGTACCAAACTCCTCAATAAGAATCTTAGCAGCTCTCTTACCTCTCAACTTAGACTCATCATCCTTAGATGATACTCCAAGTACTGTATTCTGAGTACCTCTTTCAATGTCCAACTCTACATCTTTATACCCCATTATCCATGTCATTTCCTGCAAAGAGTTCTTTAATCTCTTCCTTGGAAACTGAGTATTAGTTGCACAGAAATTAGCCATATCTACAAACTTGTTAAGAACACCATCCTTAGTAAGATATTCCTTCTGATAAGCAGTTACTATACCCTTTACCTTCTCATGTGCCTCCTCATTCTCACCTACCACAAAGATATGATTAAGTATGGATGCAAGACTATATGACTTACCCTTACCTCTGGAAGCAAGTTCAGCCATGTGTTGACCTCCCTCAAAGTTATTATATAAGCCTCCATTTGATGCTTGGTCTAAGCAATGAAATCTCCAATAGATGCCTTCCCAACATTCAGGTAGTGCCTCTACTCTATCAGCCCTCTTGGACTTTCTCTTCTTGCCATTCTTATCCTTATACTCTCTAATCTTAGAAAGCATCATAGGAGAATAATTAAGAAACCAGTACATATAACCTGTAACCCATTCTCCGTCACTTTCCCTTACATAGCCATCCCAGATTCTTCTCCTTTCCTCTCTTACCCATTTGCCATACTCACTATTAGGATTGGCATTAGGTCTAAGGTTAGTAAATGTACCATACTTCTCATAATGTATAGCAGATGGTCTGAAATAGTCCATATCCTCTAATATATGAGGATTAGCCAAGTCTACAATGATTCTACCCCTATCATCCCTTGGTCTATCCTTAGCATATTCTCTTGTAGGGCTTATCAATCTCTTGACAAACTCTACATTATTTATAATATCAAATAACTGGTCCTGAACTTCCTGAGGGAGGCTATTAACCAATTCCTCAGTTAGCTCAGTTTGATATTCATTCGTCGATATTTTCTGAAACTCCATTATATTCTCCCTTTATAATTGCTTCATAAAAATCAGAGCCTATCCAATCGAAGATTAATGTACTCAACATGATATTCATCTCTCTTAACATAGTCCCTTCCTGACCATCAGGAACCTTAGCAATATGTTGTGCTGTTATTACTTTATAAGATTTACCTCTCCTAGTAAACCAAAGAGTGTACTTGTAAATCTTATAAACCTTGAATGAGGAATGAGGTATAATTTCTTTCTGTAATACCATGTGCCCTACATTCTCAATTCCCCTCTCACTTCTCCTTGTCTCAATATGTTTATTAAGACCTTCTATAATATCTTCTGCTTTCATAGTTATAGTGCCAAGTCATCTTCAAATATAGTCTTTTCTCCCTGTCCTCTCATCTTACCTGAACTCCTCATTTCAGAGTTAAGTGCTCTTTCAGCCTCATCCAAATCTCTAATGAGGGGTGTAATCTGTTTTACAATGGCTGTAATCTCCTTAAACTCCTTAACCTCAAGGCTGTCAAAGTCCAGCTCTCTTAGTTTTGCTCTGAACTTATTAACCATAAACCTCGTGTCTTCAAGGAGTAAAGCTGAGATTGGCTTAAAGGATTTATAAAATTCCATTGCCTCTGTTACTATCCTGTCTGGTGCCCATTTAGGAGGTAATCCTTCTCCCTCTTTAATAGCTTCCATTCTCTCCTTGTCATCTACAAGGTATTGATAGTCACTTCTTGGGTCACAAAAGAAGTATATGAAGCCGAGTTCCATAATAGCCTTATCCTTATTAACAGTCTTATCTCTTTGCCATATCTGTCTGAATGGTTTAAGAGCAAAGGCTTCCTCAGATATTACTATCTTGTAGCCCTCATATTTGAATAATTTTATCATAATCTAAGAAAAAAAAAAAGAGTGTATTAGGATTGGTTTTCCTGATACACTCTTTTGAGTTATACAATTAGTTTCTTCTTCTCTGGTTGAATAATAGGTGAAGGAGTTGGGTCAGGAACTTCCTCATACTCTTCAATAATGAAGTCAATATCCCTATCTTGTAGCAATAAGCACTGCTTTCCATCCATCTCAACAACATCAAAGTTGTAAGTTATGATAGGGTTATCAGTGATTACTCCATCTTTTAGAGAACCTTCTTTGTGTTTCTTTACACCAAATCTTGTAGGATTAACCCATACTAAATCACCAACCTTAATGTCTCTAACAGAGCTGCCCACTGCAAGTACCCTCTGATACTCCTTTAAGCTACCCTCTCTCTTGGTTACATCAATGAGTCCTGCTCCTACCATCATATCATGCTCATACTTATCCATTGTAGTGATAAGTGCAGTGAACATTGGCTTTATCTTTTTTACTTTTAACATTTCTTCTCCCTTATCTGTTTTATAAACTTGAGTCTCTTTTTCATACCTAACATCCTATCATAAGTGCAAGTCAGTTTACCCAGTGATGGAATGTTGAAATTTGTTCTTAGCTTAGCAAAATCCTCTTCATTAAGATTCTCCTTTAATGGCAAGGACTGTATAGATTGATTAATGAATAACCAAAATGCCCTATATGTTTTATCTACCACTTCTTTAGGTAAATTCAACTCTTCAGAAACCTTACCAATTATATCAGGATAATTCATTTCAATTCAAAAAGTAACAATAGTTGGAAAGTGCCATTCTCTTCATCAATGTTGGGAATAAACCTTGGATTAATCTTACCATCAATGATAACCTTGTTCTTCCTTAGCTTGCCCATAATTACTTGAAAGTGTGGGAGAGTGATACTACACTCTTCCCTTACTTTCTTCTTTGTATCTTCACTCATTGTAACCTTATCAAGTATCTCATTGTCCTTGATAACTTTACTGAGTTCATATCTTTGCTTAACAAAGGATGTAATTACATCAATCTCTCTATCAGTTAGCTTATGAAAAGGCTCCAAAAATTCAAACCAATATCTAAAGAATTTACCATTTAATGAAGTGGAGATTCTAACTATATTGTTAGCCTTCTTCATCTTGTAACTTACTCTTCAGTTTTAATATCTGGTGTTTCCTCTTCCTTGTTATCCTCCCCAGTCTCTTCAGGGACTGTCATAATCTCCTCAATCTCAGCAATACACTTTTCAAGGAAGTCCTGCTTAAACATATGTCCATTCTCTACTACCTTAAATAAGTAGTCAAGTCTCTTGAACATATTGCTCATATTAGCAGCTTGCAGCTTCATATATAACTGTTTAGCTTGCTCACTAAGCTGGTGAGCTATGTTCTCTAACTGCTCATAAGACATCTTTTCAGGTCTCTCTGTTTCCTTTGTTGCTGGCTGCATCTCTACAACCTTTTTCTTTTGCTCTTCCATTTTACTTTATAATTAAGTTATTAATACTCTTCAAGGTATCTATGCCCATATCTATTCTTGTAGAGGGTCTCCCATTCCTCTATTGAACATTCTCCTATATCAGTGGAGCCACACTCATCACAGTAATCTGAATCCTCCATTCTTGGAATGTTCCTAATTTTCAATGATAGACAATGCTTGCAGTATAGCACTGGCACTTCATTGTAATCATTAGGCTGATTTTCTGTGTTTAAGTTGCTCATAAATCATCTTCTTTCTGTCATTCAGACTGTTCTTACCATGCTTAGCATTGTTAAAAGGTCTCTTAGGATAAATAAATCCATCAAGAGATACATGACCTCTTCTAATTATTCTCCTTACAGACTTAAACCTGCTCACTGCTTCATAAGTTCTCAAGTGAAGAATACCTCTTTCATAGAAATCTCCCACAATATCTACTCTGTTATTCTTCATATAATCCTTGAACTCTTCTTCACTCATCAAGGGTCTTTCTATTGTCTTCTGCTCTTCCATTTTTATAATGTTTTATCTAAAGTAGATTAATACAAATTGACCATTTTCTTTAAGTAGAGAAACTATATCCTCTCTCTTAATTCCTTCCTCATTGACTGACCTTACAATACCTCTAATTGTAGTATCAGTTAATGCAGTCATAATTTGATGAACCTCTGAACTATTGGTCTTTTTGGTTCTTGTCATCTTTGCCTTTTCTATCTCTTCCATATAAAGTAATTTAGTTACGGGGGGAGGACTCGAACCTCCAACCTCAAGATTATGAGTCTTGCTAGCTACCATTGCTATCACCCCATGATATATTTGAGCAGATAGTGGGAATCGAACCCACACCAAAAGAGTGGAAGTCTCTTATACTAGCCTTTATACGATACCTGCCTGTTTATTCTTATAGTGCAAGTCTCTATGGCAATTAGCACATAATACTCTACACTTTTTAATCTCTTCTCTAAGTTTTCTTGGAGACTCTATTAGCTTAACTACTTCTCTTTCTTTTTCATCAGGATTAACATGATGAAAATCTAAGCACCAAGGTCTGCTTTCACCACATATCTCACATTTCAAAGTACTTCTATACTCCTCAAACTCTGCTGTCTTCTTCTTTTTATATTCAGCAGCTTTTGTTTTGTAATACTCTTTATGTTCCTGATAATGTTTATCTCTATAAATCTTTCTGCAAGATTTACAATCTGAGGCATGACCATCTTTTCTCAGTTTATTTATTGCAAACTCAGAGATTGGCTTTAGCTCTCCACATTTACTACACTTCTTCATTTCCATTGAGTAGATAATCAGATTTGAACTGACCCCTTGACATTGGCAATGTCATATGCTAACCACTAACACCATACCTACAACTTTGAGCCTCCTGAAGGATTTGAACCCTCTCTTCCTGTTTACAAGACAGGCTTGCTAAACCATTAACACTAAGGAGGCGGATGGTACTCCCACTGGGAGTTGAACCCAGACAACCATTACTGATTGACAGATTTTAAGTCTGTTGTGTCTACCAATTCCACCATGAGAGCATCTCTTGTCAATAAGGTCTTATGTCACATAAGTGAAATAAGTAGTCATACTTATTGATATTCTGAATAAAGGTCTCACATTCAGATGTTATACCTTTATATATAGTCTCTTGAGGAATCTTATCATAGAATGCAGTAGTAGCAGACTTAACTTCACTTATAAAGTCAAAAGCATTCAGTGCATCACTTGCAGTTCCTTTGATTACATTAGGTTGCATCTTACCAAGTATTCCCATGTATCCTTCTGCAAGACCATCTTGATAATCTGACAATATATCAAGGAACTCATCAAGATATACATGAATGTTCTTCTTGGATGCTGCCCAATGCAAGTTCTTACACTTGGTCTTCCAACCTTCAAGCTGATTTAAGAAGTTGATAAAGAACTGAGAACCAGATACTTCTGTACTTCTGCTTGACTCCATTGGAGTAAATAGGCTATCTTCTTCAAACATATTCTCTTATTTTGATGGTGCAAAGTTAAGTAAAATATTTCAATTAACCAAATATTTTCCTAATTATTTTTCAAATTATTTTTAGTACCCTCTAAGAGACTCGAACTCTTACACTACTATTACTTCATGTCTGCTTCTAAGGCAGATGTGTCTACCAAATTCCACCAAGAGGGTATATAGCCTTTGACCACCTTCGGCTACTAAAGTGAATAATACGACATTCATTAGGGGCTAGTCTTACTCTATAAATATTATTTAATATCCAGAAACCCTAAGAGTTACGTTGCTACTTATAGTCTAGAATTCATAGCTTTATTAGTATCTTCTCTACTCCAACATAAAAGGAACTATATTCCAACTGGAATAGTTCCTGTAGGTGCCCAAGCATAAGACTTAGCAGCTTGTCTAAAGTATGCTTTAGCACCCCTCTTAATTAATGAAATAACCTTTTTCATAACAATTAAAAATTTGGAGTTAATAATGTGTTATGTTCCCCCATAAGGAGTCGAACCTTACTCTCAGGATTAAAAGTCCTGAGCATCCACCATCAATGCTTTGAGGGAATGAAGAGTTTTCATACAACTTTTCTATCTTCACTTGTCATAGTACTGGCAGAGGGACTTGAACCCCCATGTGACCAATTACCCTTTCTAGACTGTATAAGAGTCAGGGGATATGCCAGTATATTGGGTGTTAGATGGGATTTGAACCCATGCCATAAGGAGCCACAATCCTCTGCTCTACCTGACTGAGCTACTAACACAGTGGGTATAACAGGATTTGAACCTATAACCTCTTGAATATCAGTCAAGTACTCTAACCAATTGAGTTATATACCCTTATGTGGGAAAGATAAGAATCGAACTTATATCCAAGGATTTTCAGTCCTCTGCATAGACCATCTTTGCTACTTTCCCATTGCAGATAGAGTAAGACTCAAACTCACATCTTCTAGTTTTGGAGACTAGGGTTTTACCATTAAACTATCTACCTATTTCATTTTATGTCTATGAGACCTGCATGGATTTCTCTATGACAGTTAGCACATACACATATACACTTATCAAGTTCTTTCTTAACCTTATCAAAACTTCTAGTATATCCTTTACTGCCTATACCAAAATCTTTCTGATTAGGGTCTAAGTGGTGGAACTCTAAAGCTCCTATATATTTATTATAGCCGCATATACAACACTTACCACCTTTGTATTGTACTGCCATTTCCTTAATCTTATCCCTTCTTCTTTGTACAGCTTCTACTCTACATTTCTTACATCTCCACCTCCCTGTGGAATCTAAAACATGAGTAGTTAAGCCATGCTTAGAACATTCTCTAACTTCTTCCATAGCGGGGGTAGAGAGAATCGAACTCTCATCTCTTGATTAACAGTCAAGTGCATAGACCTTCCAGCTACACCCCCATAATTTGTTGCTCCTATTAGAATTGAACTAATGACCTTCTCTTTGTAAGAGAGCTGTTCTAAACCACTGAACTAAGGAGCATTGATAGGGCAGTTTCTTTAACCTCTAACTGCCCAAAAGAGGGTTCAAGCAAAAGCTCAACATTATGAAAACATGAAAACATAGTGTGGACCTTGTGAGATTTGAACTCCTCTAAAACATTGCAAATGTCTTGTGCTAACCTGATTACACTACAAAGCCCATTTAAGTATGGGTACTTGGACTCGAACCAAGGACAACTGGCTCCCAAAGCCAGCATTCTACCTACTGAATTACACCCATATATTGCGGAGAGCATTGTACTCGAAACAAATACCTTATTAGGGTACTCACTATTTAGCAGATAGGACTATCACCTTGATAGTTTACTCTCCATTTTCCTTCACCAATATGTCAAAGAACACCTATTATTGTGGAGAGGTGAGGTCCCGACCCCCAAGCATTTTACTGCTCCCATTGTTTTCAAGACAAGTCCCAGTCCCACTGAGTTACCTCTCCATTGCCTACCTACCTCTGTAGGATAGGACTTCAGTAGATTAAAAGTGGATTAGCAGGATGTGGGAGAATTGAACTCCAATCTCCTGATTGACAGTCAGGCACATTAACCACTATGCTACACACCCTAAATAGTAGAGCTATTGGGAATTGAATCCAAATTTCTGCCTTGAGAAGGCAGTTACCTATCCATTAGTAGATAGCTCTATATTGTATTGGGTATGGGATTTGAACCCATAATCTCCACATTGAAAGTGTGGTGACTTCACCACTTCGTCTAACCCAACATTCAGTACCCCCTATAGGAATCGAACCTATATCAAAAGATTAGAAGTCTCTTATTCTGTCCATTGAACTAAGAGGGCATTACCTTACTATCGTTACCCCAATAAGACTCGAACTTATGTTACAGGAGCCAAAATCCCGTGTAATAACCAACTATACTATGGGGCAATAAAAAAGGAATGTTACTCTAAACAACTGGTTAAAGTAACATTCCTAATAATGGAAATTTCCTAAAACCAATCTCTCTTCTTAATTGCTTGCAAAGGTAAGCAAAATATTTGAAACCACCAAACTTTTTCCCAATTATTTTCAATTCAAGTATCATTTCCTTGTCTTGAAGGAGTAAAGTTGTGATTTGATTTTAGGTCTTATCTATATTCTTTTAAGTAATTCCTACTAACTTGTTAGCCCAAGATTCAGTATAAAAACTGTAGTAGTTCCACTTAATTCCTATCTTACTACATAGATAATGTATTATATTATGTAGTAATGATGGGATTCCTATTACTATCAAATATAGTGGACCTAATATATCAGATTGCTTACTATGACCACATTCATGTTGAATAGACTTTTGTGATGACATAGGACTCACAAAGATATAATCTCCTAATGACATAGCTGAAGGTAGAACAATATTCATTATAATAATATTGCCATCTGCTTTACCTACTCTGTATGCAGCTTGACACAATATACCCTCTATACATAGAGCAAGCATATTCTGTGGAAACTGCCATAACCACTTAATAGAATCCTTAATGTAATTACTAATCTTCTTCATTCTTGTATATAGTAATGTCCCTGAAGCTTTGTTATGGCTTCATAAGAGTTATTTCTAATCTCCTTTTAACTACTAACTTCATTAGACCAGTTCTTGATTATACCCCTATAGCATGATTCCCTGTGCCTTTTCTCAGGTGGATATGCTCATGCAATCTAACTTATATAGTAGCAATTTTAGTAGTATTGGGGACAACCTCCTCTCTATGTAAGTGTGAGAGTACTAACCCAACTTCTGACCCATTACTTTTTAACCTCATGGGTGAAAGGTTAATCCACCATTAACCTCTACTAGGATGCAAAGGTAGGTAAAAGTTTTGATATATGCAAATATAT
>ERZ1034691.40-NODE-40-length-99050-cov-34.418213_pt1 | contig 99050 bp, 76 predicted proteins | sample MGYA00520638_ERZ1034691 | MGnify/ENA primary metagenome ERZ1034691 (study PRJEB33766, sample SAMN09781763) | gut metagenome | biome: gut microbiome | host: Homo sapiens | place: Madagascar | study: EMG produced TPA metagenomics assembly of the PRJNA485056 data set... | reverse complement strand
TCCGGATGGCCTTTGGAGCGGAAAACGAGACTTGAGCCCGCTCACGCGGGCGGCGCGACTTTCACGTTACCCCTCAGTCGGCTTCGCCGACAGCTCCCTCGGGGAGCGGGCCGCGAGTTCAAGTCGGGGATTATACCAAAAAGGCCACCCGGATTCCGGATGGCCTTTGGAGCGGAAAACGAGACTTGAACTCGCGACCCCGACCTTGGCAAGGTCGTGCTCTACCAACTGAGCTATTTCCGCAAACTTGTTCCCCGCAGCAGTGCTTTGGGATTACAAAGGTAGTGCTTTTTTCTTATTCTGCAAACTTTTTCTGAAGAATTTTCAAAGTTTGCATCAAAAAGACTTATACCTCTATCGAAGTCTTGAACTCGGAAAGGAAGCGAAGGTCGTTCTCGAAGTAGTGACGTAGGTCGTTAACCTGCCACTTAAGCATCGCGATACGCTCAAGACCCATTCCGAAAGCAAAGCCGCTGTACTTCCTGCTGTCGATGCCGGAAGCCTCAAGGACATTAGGGTCAACCATTCCGCAGCCCATGATCTCCAGCCAGCCTGTTCCCTTGCAGATGTTGCAGCCCTTGCCGTGGCAGATGTTGCAGCTCACATCAATCTCGCTCGAAGGCTCGGTGAACGGGAAGTAGGACGGACGCATCCTGATCTGGGTGTCAGGACCGAACATCTCGCGGGCGAAAAGAAGGATGGCCTGCTTGAGGTCGGCGAACGTCACATTCTCGTCGATGTAGAGACCCTCGACCTGATGGAAGATGCAGTGGGCACGGGCGGAGATCGCCTCGTTCCTGAACACACGGCCAGGGCAGATGACACGGATAGGAAGCTTCATGGTCTCCATCGCGCGCACCTGGACGGAGGATGTGTGGGTCCTCAGCAGAAGCGGATCCGGATGACCGGCGGACACGAAGAAGGTGTCCTGCATGTCTCTGGCCGGATGGTTCAGCGGGAAGTTCAACGCCTCGAACACATGGTAGTCATCCTCGATCTCTGGTCCCTCGGCCACATCGTAGCCGAATTTTCTGAATATGTCAACGATCTCCTGACGGACAATCGACACCGGATGCCTCGACCCAAGCTCGAACGGAACTCCCGGCATCGAAAGATCCTCCTTAGGGCCGTCAGACGCTCCCACGGAAGCCGTCTTGTCCTTAAGCTCGTCAATCTTGGCCTGGGCGACCTGCTTGAGTTCATTTATCGTACGGCCAAACTCCCTCTTAAGTTCCGGGCCATAGGTCCTGAACTCCTCGAAAAGCTTGGTGATCTCTCCTTTCTTGCCAAGAAGCCTTACACGGGCCTCCTCAACATCTTTGGCGGTCTTGCAATTCAGCCCGCGCACATCCGCGAGCAGCTGTTCTATTCTCTCTTTCATGACAGTCACGAAAATATTCCTGCAAATTTAATCATTTTCCGGAAGTTTGGCGGAAGACTTTTCCATCTTTGCCTTTCTTTTTTCACGCGCCTTCCTGTCGCGGGCCGCACCGCTCTTGAGATATTTCGCCCACTGATCACTGTTCAGCACCTTCCGGAACGCCACATAGATGTTCTCGGCCCATTTGTCACTTGTCTTGGTGTAGATGTCAAAATTGGAGACTTTCGCAGAGGAAAGGCTGTTCATCTCCTCCTGCATGGCGCGGTAGTCGTGGTTCAGGATGGAATCCACATAGAAAACCTGCCAATCCTCCAGTTTCAAGGTCATCTCCCAACGGTCTACCTCCTTCTGAATGAACTCCGCCAGTTTCTTCTCCTGCTCCTCCGGACTCGGCGGATTCTGCTGGGCGAAAACAGTCAGTGACGAAAAGGCCAGACAAACGACCGCAAGCAAAAAATTTTTCATATCTTTACGTTTTGAAAAAAGATTTAACAAAATTAAACAATAATACGTTAATCGCAAAATGGCTAGACACTCAACCCTCCAAGCGCTTACGGCGCTCCTCGTTCTGCTGGCGGCGAACCACCAGTCGGACGCCTGCACCAACATCATCGTGACAAGGGGAGCAAGTACCGACAACTCGAACATAATCTCATACGCGGCGGACTCGCACGTGCTGTACGGAGAGCTGTACTTCCACCCTGCGGCAAACTGGAAACCCGGCGCGATGCTGGACATCATCAACTGGGACTCCTACAGACCGATGGGACAGATCTCTCAGGTAGCCCACACCTACAAGACAGTCGGCAACATGAACGAGCATCAGCTCATCATCGCCGAAACCACCTGGGGCGGAAGACCTGAGCTGGAGGACAGCACGGCGATAATGGACTATGGCTCACTGATCTACGTCGCCCTGCAAAGGGCCCGCACTGCAAGGGAGGCAATCCAGGTCATCGTGGATCTGGCCAATGAATATGGCTACGCTTCCGAAGGGGAGACATTCTCGATAGCCGACAAGGACGAGGCCTGGATCATGGATCTCATCGGAAAGGGATGCGAGATGAAGGGCGGAAAGAACATACGCAAAGGCTTCGTCTGGGTGGCCAGGAGGATTCCTGACGGCTACATCTGCTCGCACGCCAACCAGGCACGCATCCAGACCTTCCCGCTGAACGACCCGGAGAACTGCCTCTACGCCCCTGACGTGATCTCCTTCGCGAGAGAGAAAGGCTACTTCGACGGCAAGGATGAGGACTTCGATTTCAGCGCCGCCTACTGCCCGGCCGATTTCGGAACCGTAAGGGGCTGCGACGCAAGGGCATGGAGTGCCTTCAACATCCTCTGCGACGGACAATTCACCTACGAGTTGGACGGAAAGACCATCACCGAGCCAGCCTCGGCCTACCACGACTACATCACCGGCAAGGATCTCAGCCACAGGATGCCGCTGTTCGTGAAACCGGCCAGAAAGATTTCCGTAAAGAACGTCGCAGATGCGATGAGAGACCACTTCGAGGGCACTCCGCTGGATATGACCACCGACATCGGAGCCGGCGGCAACGCCCTTCCTTACAGATGGAGGCCGATGGGCTTCGAGTACAAGGGCTGGCGCTATGTCAACGAGAGGGCCATCGCCACCCAGCAGACAGGTTTCTGGTTCGTCGGCCAGTCAAGGCACGACCTCCCGGACGTTGTCGGCGGAGTCATCTGGTTCGGAACAGACGACGCGGCGACATCCTACCTCACCCCGATCTACACCTGCACCGACAAGGTGCCGGAATGCTTCAGGGTAGGCAACGGAAACATGCTCAAGTACTCCCCTACCGCGTCATTCTGGATCAACAACCGTGTCGCCAACGCCTGCTACAAGGCCTACAACATTATGGCTCCGACAGTTAAGGAAGCTATCGACAATTTTGAGAACGAGCAGATGGGCTCAAAACTTGCCGAGATGGACCGCAAGGCTCTTGAGGCCTACAACGCCATCCTTCCGAAAGCCGAGAAGAAAGGTCTGGACAGCAAGGACTGGTTCGCCTCCGTCAGGAAGATGCTCACCGAGTATTCAGTAAGCACCGCACAGACCCAGTTCGACAACTGGGTCGCCCTTGAGGAACTGCTTCTGGTGAAGTTCATCGACGGCAACGTCAAGGCCCAGAACGCCGACGGCTCGTTCAAGCATTCAAAATGGCACGAAGGCACCCCTGCCGGACTCACCCAGCCAGGCTACACGGAAAAGTGGAAGGAGGCTGTGGTGAAGGATCACGGCGATGTCATCAGGGAAAGATAATTGAACATCAATCAATAGACCATGCGGAGACTTTTTTTGATACTGATTCTGCTCCTGCCTTGCGCCGTATCTCTTGCCCAGACCTACACCATCTCTGGAACGGTGGTGAACAAGAGAACCAAGATGCCTGTGGAATTCGCGACTGTGGTGGCCGTGGAGTGTGAGCAATGGGCGGTAGCCGACGATAAAGGACGGTTCACAATCAAAAAAGTTCCGGCCGGTAAAAACACGATCAGCGTCTCCTGCCTCGGATTCGTCACCGACACCAAGACCATCATCATCAGCAAGGATCTGACAGGGTACAAGGCTCTCCTGAGCGAGGACAACCTCAGCCTGGAAGGAGTTGTCGTAACCGCCAAGGAGAACGAGAACAGCGCGACTACGAGCCGGACCATGGACAGGACAGCGCTTGATCATGTCCAGATGGTTAGCCTTTCGGACATAGGAAGCCTACTACCAGGAGGAGTCACCGCGAATCCAAGCCTTCTCTCCACCAATAGATTCAATCTCCGGGCCGGAGAGGCGACCGAAGCTGGCAACTCCTCCTTCGGCACCGCTGTCGAAGTAGATGGTGTAAGAATTTCGAACAACGCCTCTTTCTCAGAGATCAAGGGCTCGTCAATCAACAACATAGCATCAAGCAATGTGGAGTCCGTGGAAGTGATTTCCGGAGTTCCATCCGTTGAATATGGTGACATCGGCGCCGGAATCGTCAAGGTCAACACCAAGAAAGGACTAGCCCCATACTTGGTGACAATGACGACAAACCCAAAGACAAAACAGTTCTCCGTCAGCAAAGGCTTCGGTCTCGGACAGAGCCGGAACGGGGTCTCAGGCGGTGTTCTGAACGCCAATGTCGAATACACGCGATCCGTGAAAGACAGCCGCTCGCCGTACGAGTCCTACAACCGCAAGCAGATCTCTTTGAACTATTCCAACCTATTCAACAACGGAATGTTCAGCGAAACTCCGTTAAGGTTTTCCTTCGGTATCACAGGCAACCTCGGAGGAAGCGACACGAAAGCCGACCCGGATCTGCTTATCGGCACTTACGAGAAACAAAAGGACAACACGCTAAGGGCAAATGTCGAAATGAACTGGCTTCTGAGCAAACCATGGATCACCAACCTCGAATTCAAAGGCTCGGTAGTCAGATCCAACAAACTCAGCGAGACCAGGAAGAGGTATTCCAGCGCCGCCGGGACAGTGGCCCTGCATGGAAAGGAAGAAGGCTATTTTGTGGCCGAGGACTACTCCGCTAATCCGGACGCGGCGGCCATCATGATTCCTCGCGGCTATTGGTACAACACAATGTTCCTGGACGACAAGCCTTTCTCCTACAAACTCACCCTCAAGGGCAACTGGGCAAAGAAGTTCGGGAAGGTCAACAACAAGATCAAACTCGGCGCAGACTGGAATGCGGACGCCAACCTAGGTAAGGGAGAACACTCGGAAGACCTTAGCAACGCGCCTACGTACAGGACCTACGACTATAGCGAGATTCCGTTCATGAACAACCTCGCCTTGTTCGCGGAAGAGAATGTCTCCATACCGATCGGCAAAGAGTCACATCTCAACCTGATTGCCGGACTCAGAGCGGAGAACACATTCATAAAGGGTTCCGAGTATGGCACCACGACCAGTCTGTCGCCAAGATTCAATGCGAAATACTCAGTGTTTTCAGCCAAAGGCCGCAGAGGAAAGTTCGTGCAGAGTCTCGCCTTCAGGGCAAGTTGGGGCGTGGCCGTCAAGCAGCCTTCATTCTCAATCCTATACCCTCAGCCGAACTACAGGGACATACAGATCTTCAATCCACCGACAGCTGACGACGGCAACGCCTACTATGCCTACTACATAATGCCGGCGACCATCGAGTACAACCCTGACCTTGTCTGGCAGCGCAACCACCAAGGGGAGCTCGGAATGGAGATAAACCTTGCGGGTACAAGAATATCCCTGGCCGGGTACTGGAACAAAACCGCCAAGGCGTTCTCGATGAACAAGGCCTACGAAGCGTTCACGTACAACTACACCGATCAGAAAGCGCTTCAGTCATGCACGATTCCGGTAAATGACAGAGTTTACAGCATCGACCGGAAAACCGGTGTCGTGACTGTTTCCGACAAGACCGGGGCACTCGGGCCACAGACCATAACAGGTGTCACAAGGGAGTCTCTCACACATCACACATACGCGGCGAACAGCGGGACTCCTATCAATCGTTACGGACTGGAGTGGGTGATCGACTTCAAAAGGATCAATCCGATAAACACCGACATCCGCCTTGACGGCAACTACTACGCCTATAGGACGGTCAACCAGGACCTCCTGGCTTATTCTCCAACCACCATCAGAATGACCGACAACACTCCTTACAAGTACATAGGTTGGTATGTCGGGGGCAACAAGACAAACAATGGAAGCGAGTCCAGGACGCTAAGGATGAACGTGACTGTCACCACCCATATTCCTCGGGTCAGGATGATCATCTCAGCCAAACTGGAAGGCTCTCTATTGAAGTACTCCAGAGCCCTCAGCGAGACCGACGGAGGTGTCAGGACCTATGCTGTCGATGATGATTCCTCCTACCTTCCAAGTGAAGACCCGTCATTCATGGACAGGCGGGTCAAGACAGTCACCTATCCTGAGTATTACTCAAGCTACTGGGATCCGACTCCAAAGCCTTTCCTAAAGGATTTCATCTGGGCCAGGGACAACGACAGGGAGCTCTACGACAACCTCTGCAAGCTGGTGGAAAGGACATCCTTCAACTACGCCTTCCAGAAAGATTACCTCTCACCGTTCTTCTCGGCGAACTTCAGCGTGACGAAGGAAGTCGGCGACATCGCCTCAATCTCCTTCTACGCCAACAACTTCTTCAGGAACATGGGACAAGTGTACTCCACGAAGTCGCAGCAGTATTTCTCTGTGACAGGCGGGACGCTGATTCCGGCTTTCTATTATGGTCTGACATTAAGGCTGAAATTCTAAGGCGAACTATAACAAACCAACAATTAAAAACAAAATTCAAATGAAAAGGTTCATCTACATTATTCTTGCCGCGACCGCCGCATTCACGGCCTGCAAGAAAGACGAAAGCGCCAAGATCAACGATGTGACAATCCAGGTCGTTATCGGCAACGAGCCTGTCACGGATGCCGTTGAGGTGACCGTAACAGACAAGTCATCCTCTACAGCCTACAAGGCAACAACAGTCAACGGCACAGCGACATTCCAGCTTGTGGCCGGAATCTACGAAGCATCGGCGACAGTTTACAAAGAATCCAGCATATTCAACGGAACGAACCCTGCTGTCACGGTAGTCGACAACGGGACCAACAGCTTCAGGCTTGAACTGTCCGAGTCCACAACAAGCCAGGTCATCATCAAGGAGTTGTACTTTGCAGGCTGTATGGACAACGAGGACGCGAAGGACTACGCCTTGGACAAATATGTCATCCTGTACAACAATTCTCCTGTTGAGGCCGACGCAAGTAAGTTCGCGTTCGCGATCGGAAATCCGGCCAATTCCAATGCCACCAACAACTACCTCAAAGACGGCAAGCTCACCTATTCCGACTACATTCCGGCTTGGACCGCATGCTGGTGGTTCGATACGAACGTGAGAATCGCTCCTTACTCACAGATTGTCATCTCCATCACCGGAGCCATCAACCATACGGAGACCTACCGCAACTCGGTAGACCTGAGCAAGGCCGACTACGTCTTCTACGACCCTGAGGTCTTCAGCAATGTCAGCTACTATCCGGCTCCTTCAGCGTCCATCCCTGCAAGCAACTATCTCAAGACTTACTGCTACGGAATGGGCAGCGCATGGGGCATCTCCAAGACATCTCCGGCCTTCTTCATCTTCTCTCCGGAAGGAACCAGCGCCAAGGATTTCGTCACGAATCCTGAAAACATAGAGTCCCCTACCGAAAAGCCTGCTTTCAACTGCGCCAAGATCCCTGTGAAGTGGATAAAGGACGGTGTCGAGGTCTTTGACAACGCCAATCTCCAGAAGTCCAACAAGAGGCTTCTTGACAGCGTTGACGCCGGCTACATAGTTTTCACAGGCAAAAAAGGCTTCACCGTCTACAGAAATGTTGACAAGGAAGCCACCGAGGCTCTCGCCGAGAACGAGGGTAAACTGGTCTACAACTATGCCGGCGGCACCGAGGCTGAAGAGGGCGGTTCCACTGACCCTTCAGGAATCGACGCCGAGGCATCGATCGCCAAGGGTGCGCACATCATCTACAAGGACACAAACAATTCAAAGAACGATTTCCACCAGAGAAAGGTCTCTTCCATCAAAAAGTAAATCATGGGTTCAAGAATCCTATCGTTTTTAGGAATGTTCATCCTTTCCGCTCTTCCGGCCTGGTCACAGACCGGAGAAGAGTGGAAGGATGAATATTCCCGTTTCTCAGACTCGTCCCCGTGGATACGGTCTTCCAATCCTGCCGGAATCTCATCGCCCCTAACAGGCCGGCTCTCCACCGTCAGGGCTTGGCTTGAAAAGAAGAACGGAGGATTGATTGACCTACACGAGAGTCCGGACTGCCTAAAGCCAGGCCTGGAGGCTGCCTCCTACATGAAAGTCTCCGACAGGATCACTTTCTACGGCCGTGTGGACTACAGTTATTTCAAAGGGAAGGATATGGGAGGGCCTATCCTTCTGGACCCTTACTACAATCCGATAAACTTTGTCGAGAACTCCGACACGACGACCGGATCGAAGACTCTGGAGAAATACACCCTTGAGGGTGCGATGGCATATTCATTGACCGACAGGCTCACACTTGCCGGGAAGGTCTCTTACCAGAGCGCCGACTACGCCAAGCGTAAGGATCCGCGGGCGTATAACCAATGGATGGATCTGGATGCGTCGTTAGGCGCAAAGTATTCACTGCCAAGGGGCAAGGCCGCTTTCGGAGTCAGCTTGAGGTACACCAAGACCATCGAGACCGTACTTGAGAAGCTTTTCGGAACGATTGACAGGCAGTACTACTACCTGATCGACTACGGAGCCAGCTTCGGCAAGGTAGAGGTCGTTGAGGGAGACAACGGGTTCGTGTCTGTCAGCTCTGAGCGTCCAATGTTCAACCAGTTCTTCGGCGGAAGCGCCCAGGCCGAATTCAGCGTCGGCGGGGTAAACACCTTCATAGATCTGGGAGCGGCCTACAGAAGTGGTTACTTCGGGAAGAAAGGCAGCGGCACAGTGAAGTTCTGTGACTACGACGGAATGAGGTACGATCTCGGCGTCAGGGTCACCTTCAAGACCGGCAAATTCTACAACAGGATTGACGGAAACTGGAACATAATGACCTCGCTCAACAAAGAGAACTCCTACAGGGTCTCAACCAAACCTGGGCAGAGTTCCGAGATCCAGTATTTCGGAAGTCAGGAAGTCGGAGACAAGACCGTGGGCAGAATCAAGGCACGCTACTCGATCGAGAGACAGGCCGACGGTCACAAGGGCATCTTCAGCCCTGTTCCTTGGGCCTTGTCTGTCGGCTACGAGAGGTTCGGTGTGAACCAGACCGCAACATCATATCCTTTCTACAGGAAACAGAGAATCGCCCGCAACACGGTCAACCTGACCGGGGTCAAGAACTTTCCGATGGGGAACAACTTCTTGTCCATCACCTTGGGAGGGGATTATTCGTTCGCCGGGGACGATCTGAAGAACGAGGACGGACAGTACTCCTCCGCAACCGGGAACCCGCGTACCAACGACACCTACCTGAACAGGAACTTTGAATATTTCCACGCCTCCTCGGCGGGGGGGACAGCCTCCGTCCGCTTCACCCTGGTCAAGGAAACGGGCAGGCGCCACTATTCCGTATTCATGGATCTGGCAGACAGTTACCACCGCCTGACCTCGGATCCGGAATACCTTACAGGGAACTACAGGAACACAATCATATTCACAATAGGATGCAATTTTTAAAAACTCTTTTCATCACATCGGCCACATTGGCGTTGGGTGCGCTCAGTCTGACCGCACAGCCTCTGCCGGTGGACGGACAGATCAAGACAGGAACACTCGACAACGGATTGACATACTACATCAGGCATAACGCCAACCCCGCCGGAGTGGCTGACTTCTACATTGTCCATAATGTTGGAGCGCTTCAGGAAGAAGACAATCAGAACGGACTGGCTCATTTTCTTGAGCACATGGCTTTCAACGGGATAAAGCATTTTCCGGATAAGCAGATGCTTGAGTTCCTTGGCAGAAACGGCGTACGTTTTGGGGCGAATGTGAACGCCTTCACCTCCAAAAGCGAGACCTGCTATCACATCGACAAAGCTCCTGTCGCAAGGGAGTCCTTTGTGGATTCGCTGCTTCTGATCCTACACGACTGGTCAGGAGACATTCTCTGCGAGCAGGACGAACTTGACAACGAGAGAGGTGTGATACGGGAGGAATGGAGAAGAGGATTCGATTCCAGAAGGACTCTTTTCACGTCACAGACCAACCTCGTCTACCAGGGATCCAAGCAGACAAAAAGAACTGTACTGGGATCTCTTGACGTGATAGACAATTTCAAGAGGGAGGACATTCTGGACTTCTATCACAAGTGGTACCGTCCTGACCTCCAGGCAATCATCGTGGTCGGAGACATCGATGCCGACAAGATGGAGCAGAAAATCATCAGCAAGTTCTCTGACATACCAAAGGCCGTCAACCCAACACCCAAGGAAGTCTATCGCGCGCCGGAGGCCAACGGGCCGATCTTCGAGAACCTGATAGATTCCACCCTCAGTTTCTCGGCCCTGAAGATCTTCTACAGGATGCCTTATCCTGACAGGGAGGTACGCTCCACCGAGGAGTTCTACAAAGATCTTTACATTCGCGACATTCTGGCCAATGTGATGACCGAAAGGATGAAGGAGCAGATCCGCAGCGGAAAGGAAGCCCCGAAATCGGCGGTAATGGTAAACTATTCCGAAGCAAAGGACTATTACGTCGATCTCTACACGATTCTTGGCAGGAAGGATGCCCGGATGATCGACCTCATTGACTTCTACGCCCAAAACGAGAAATCCATGATTGAATATGGAATCTCCTACGACGAGCTTGAGACCTCCAAGGCCCTCGTCAAAAGGCGCTACCATCTGGAAAGGCCTAAAAGCGAGGCTTCACTGACCAACGAAGACTTCGTGGGAGTGTGCCACAACAACTTCGTGAGCGGAGATGCCTTGTGCAATCCTGCGGTCATGCACGAGATCCAGAACAGGATCATCAAAGAGATCTCGCTGGAGGATGTCAAGCCTTACATTAGGAAAGTCTTTGTTGAAAGTGACAAGATCTACTCCTGGTTCGCCAATCCGAAGGATAAGGGGAAAGTGCCTTCCATGGAAGATACAAAGGCTCGGCTTCAAGAGGCCCGCGCAAAGGATGTCAAGCCCAACTATTTAACCCTCAACAAGATCGACCTTACCGTCAACGCTTCCGAAGGAAGCATCGTGAAGGAAAGATCCGTAAAGGGGCTGGAAGGGACCAGGGAGTGGGCCCTCAGCAATGGAGCCAAGGTCTATTGGACGGCTGTCAAGGAGGATGTAAAGGCGACACCAGACCTTTCCATGATCATCTATTTCGACACTGGCTGCAATGCCCTGCCGCAGGACAAATTAGGCTCATCCCTTTTTGCCGGAGAGTTCATCAAGGCAGATGCAGGATTCAGCGGAGCCACAAACGGCGAGATCGGAAAGGATCCGGATTGCAGTGAGATCACAAGATCCCTCAGGATCGGCGGCAATTTCGCAAGTCTGCTCACGAACGCACCCGAAAAGAAGGCCGAGAACGCCTTCCGCATGGCCGCCCTGACCGTAACTAATCCATATTTTCCTCAAGGCAAGGCTCTTGAGCAGATGAAGGACAAGAAACTGGAATCCCTCAGTGAGCCTAAGAAAGATGCCGCTCGTTTCAATCAAGCCTGCGACTCACTCATCTACGGAAAGCATCCTTGGTCGATTGACATAGACTCGACCGATGTGGAGGGAGTCAGCATGGATCTAGTGAAGGAAGTCTACTCCAAGGCATTTAATCCGAGCGCCGGAATGACAATCTACATCGCCAGCAACATCGGCGAGGAAAGGATCAAGGAATATGTCCGCAAGTACATCGCCTCGATCCCTGCCGGAGAGAAAGTCGGAAAGAAGGCGAAAGTGAAGGGCCGTGTTCCAGTCTTCAAGGGCAGACAGGAGTTCTCGATGACAGGCAAAAAGGAAATCAATCCTTTTACGGTCGTGGCAAGATTGTTCTCTTCCAAAGTTAAGCCTACGGCAGAGAACCTCGCCGCAGTGGATTTCACCGACTATATTCTTTCCCAACGCCTGCTCTATCAGATCAGGGAACAGCGGGGCGGTACCTACTCTATCCGGTTCAACTCCTCGGTAAGCATCAAGGACAAGGGCAGAAGCGAATCCGAGATCACATTCAAGACTAGGCCGGATCTTTACAGGATTCTCGTCGGGGATCTTGACGATGTCGTGTCCGGGTTCTGTGCCGAAGGGCCTACGACAAAAGAACTTGAGGAAGCCCGAAAATGGCTGGTAAAGAATGAAAGAGAGTCCCAGGCCAGAAAATCGAAGGTGATGACTCATCTCAATTCCAAGGTGGTCAACTATGTCAGGAACGGAGTGGATCCGAACATGGATCTGGTCTCCGCCTACGAAAGCATCACTGCCGAGGATGTACGCAAGGTGGCGGAAAAGCTTACCAGCGGGAATATCTTGACAACCATTTACACTGAAGAATAGACTATTGATGAGAACAGCAAGATTATTTCTGATGGCTGTGGCGCTGATGATCGGCGCCACAGCCTTCGCTGATGAGGGGATGTGGATGATCCAGGACATCAACGAGGCTTTGGAGAAGAACATGAGGGCGCGGGGACTGAAACTCGCGGCGAACGAGATCTACAATGACGAGGCACCGGGAACCGCGGTGTCGGACGCGGTGGTGTCGATCGGATTCTACTGCACAGGAAGCGTGATTTCCGACCAGGGGCTGATCATCACCAACCATCACTGCGCCTACTCGAACATCGCTAAGCTCAGCACCCCGGAACATAACTATCTGGAGGACGGCTTCTGGGCCATGACAAGCGAGGAGGAGATTCCGATCGAAGGAGAGACCATCTTTTTCCTGAAAAAGGTTTTCGATGTCACTGAGGAGGTCAAGGGAATCATGAAGGAATTCCGCGCCAACGGCAAGCCGTTCGGGATACGCAAGATCAGCGCGATCATGGAGAAGCGGTACAAAGAAGCCACAGGAATGGAATGCATCCTCAGCAGCATGTGGGCCGGAGAGAAATACTATATGTCTGTCTATAAGACCTACACCGACCTACGGCTGGTGGCCGCTCCGCCACAGAGCATCGGCTACTTCGGAGGCAACCAGGACAACTGGACTTGGCCGCGGCACAACTGTGACTTCACAATCTACAGGATTTACGAGGACGGGAAGCCTGTGACGAGGGAAAAAAGTCTGAAAATCTCCTTGGCCGGCTACCATCCGGGATCCTTCGCGATGGTCATTGGCTACCCGGGCAGGACCAACAGGTACACATCCTCCGCGGAGATCAACTATCAGGAAAAAATCAATCTGCCCATCTCTAACGCCATCAGAGGCGGCCAGATGAGCATCATCCGCAAATGGATGGACGCGGATCCGATTGTAAGGATGAAATATTCGGAATGGTTCTTCTCCCTGAGCAACATTCAGGAGAACAACGACGGCATGGCCAAGTGCTTCAGGAGGTTCTGGGTCAAGGACGAGAAAATCGAGCAGGAGAAGGAGATGCAGAAATGGATCGACGCCGCCCCTAACCGCAAGGCGATGTGGGAGACTCTGATCCCGGATCTCAAGGCGATCTATTCAGAGACAGAAAGCGTCGAGAGGGACAAGGTGTTCTTTCGCGAGACCATGTTCCGGGGAACCTTCATCAGCCGCTATATGCTTCGCGCCGGGAATGTGTCCAGCGTGGAAAGAGCCAAGGAGACGCTCCGGGAAGGCTTTGCCGCCACCGACGCGAGAGTGGAGAAAGAGCTTCTTGAATATGCCTGCAAGGAATATTTCGAGAATCTCGAGTTCTCCTATTTCGGCAAGTTCCAGGTGAAGATGCTAGATCGTTTCGGCGATGACTACAAAGCGATGGCGGAGTACATCTGGAACAAGAGCGTGATTTCATCCCTCAGCAGGATCGACGGCATACAGTCAGTCGACGAGGTGAAGAACGACCCTCTCCGCAGGATGCTGACCGACACGCCTGTAACGACATTCAACAACAGAAAGGACCAGTTGGAGAAAAGACAACGGGTCAACAAGCTTGGGAAAGAGTACAAGAAAGCCCTCTACTGGATGAGGCTTCACAAGGATGTCGAGCAGTACCCGGACGCCAACTCAACGATGAGGATCACCTACGGAACGGTCGGAGGCTTGCAGCCTAACGATGCGGTTTGGTACAATTGGTACACCACACCTGAAGGAATACTTCAGAAATATAACCCAGATGACCACGACTACATCCTCAAAGACCGGCACAAATACCTTCTTGAGAAGGGACGCTGGGGAAGATGGGGAACCCGGGTGGACGGCCGCCGCACGATGATCGTTGACTTCATGACCGACAACGACATCACCGGAGGCAATTCGGGAAGTCCGGTGCTGAACGCGAAAGGCGAGCTCATCGGATTGGCCTTCGACGGCAATCTCGAATCACTCGCCAGCGACGCGTCCTACACTGAGGGCTACAACAAATGCATCAACACGGACATCCGCTATGTGATGTGGGTCCTTGACAAGTACGCCGGCATGAAGCGTATTGTCAAAGAGGTGACATTCAGCAGATAACATACAAGCAAAAGGCCGGCGGGAGCTTTTCCCACCGGCCTTTGCGTATTCATTATTTCTTGTTGTTCAGGACAATCTGCCCTCCGACCGCATCGACCTCGATGACGGAGTCCTTGTGGACGGTACCGGACAGAATCGCCTTCGCAAGCTGGTTGACCAGTTCCCGCTGCATCAATCTCTTGATCGGACGGGCGCCATAGGCTGGATCGTAGCCGGTCGTGACCATGTGATCCTCGAATGCCTTGGTGAACTCGATCGTTACACCCTCGTCGGCGAGCCTGTTCTGGAGCTGCCTCATCTGGATGTGGAGGATCTCACGGATGTCGTTCTGGGTCAGCGGATCAAACATGATGATCTCATCGATTCGGTTCAGGAACTCCGGTCTTACCGTGGTCTTGAGCACGTCCATGACCTTGTTCTTGCACTCGTCAAGAAGCTCGCGCCTTGTGGCGATCGCCCTCATCTCCTCTGCCGGCTCGGCGCCTGGCCGCCCGACGGAAGGGAGCCTGTCCATGTAGCCCTGGATGATGTCAGAGCCGACATTCGAGGTCATGATCAGAATGGTGTTCTTGAAGTCCACCGTACGCCCCTTGTTGTCGGTCAGACGACCGTCGTCAAGAACCTGGAGAAGGACATTGAACACATCCGGATGCGCTTTCTCGATCTCATCCAGAAGGATGACCGAGTACGGCTTACGCCTTACGGCCTCGGTGAGCTGACCACCCTCGTCGTAGCCCACGTATCCCGGAGGCGCGCCGACAAGACGGCTGACCGTGTGACGCTCCTGGTACTCGCTCATGTCAATTCTGGTGATCATGTTCTCGTCATTGAACAGGAACTCCGCAAGAGCCTTCGCAAGTTCGGTCTTACCCACTCCGGTCGTACCCATGAACAGGAACGAGCCGATCGGCCTTTTCTCGTTGGAAAGTCCGGCCCTGCTGCGGCGCACCGCATCGGCGACAGCCTGTATGGCCTGATCCTGTCCGACAACCCTCTTGTGCAGCTCACTCTCGATGCGGAGAAGTTTCTCCTTCTCGCTCTCAAGCATCTTCTGCACAGGGATGCCTGTCCATTTAGCCACCACCTCGGCGATGTCCTGAGGAGTGACGGCCTCCGTGACAATCGGATCCTTGATCTCAGCCTGCCTCCTTGTCAACTCGTCTATCTTCTTCTGGACCTCGGCGATCTTGCCGTAGCGAAACTCAGCCACCTTACCGTAATCTCCAGCCCTTTCCGCGGCCTGAGACTCGATCTTGTAGTCCTCGATCTTCTGACGTGCCTCCTGAAGACCGGAAAGAATGCTTTTCTCATCATTCCACCGCTTCATAAGGCTCTCTTTCTCAGCCATTTTGTCAGCGAGTTCCTTCTCGATCTTCTCTGACTTCAGAGAGGTACCCTCACGCTTGATGGCCTCTTTCTCGATCTCCAGCTGACGGATGTCGCTGTTGAGTTCGGCAATAGGCTCCGGAACGGAGTTCATCTCAAGACGCAGCTTGGACGCGGCCTCGTCCACAAGGTCAATGGCCTTGTCCGGAAGGAATCGGTTGGTGATGTACCTGTGCGAGAGATTGACGGCGGCGATCAAAGCGTCATCCTCGATCTTTACACGATGATGGTTCTCGTATTTCTCCTTTAGGCCTCTAAGGATGGCGATCGACTCGGCCGGAGACGGCTCGTCAACCATAACCATCTGAAAACGCCTCTCAAGCGCCTTGTCGGTCTCAAAGTACTTCTGGTACTCGTCAAGTGTGGTCGAACCGATTGTCCTCAGCTCACCTCTGGCCAAGGCCGGCTTCAGGATGTTGGAGGCGTCCATCGCTCCTGACGAACGGCCGGCTCCCACAAGGGTGTGGATCTCATCGATGAACAGGATGATCTCGCCCGCGCTGTCAACGACTTCCTTGACAACGCCCTTCAGACGCTCCTCGAACTCGCCCTGGTACTTCGCACCGGCGATCAAGGCACCCATGTCCAATGAATATACTTTCTTGCTCTTAAGATTCTCCGGCACGTCGCCATCCACGATCTTCTGGGCAATGCCCTCGGAGATGGCTGTCTTACCGACACCCGGCTCACCTACAAGAATAGGATTGTTCTTGGTTCTCCTGCTCAGAATCTGCAGGACCCTACGGATCTCCTCATCCCTGCCGATGACAGGGTCGAGTTTTCCGTTAGCGGCCTGTTCGTTAAGATTGACGGCGAACTTAGGCAAGAACTGCATTGATGTGTTGTTGTTTTCCATAATCATACTTCCTTTTCGTCCTTCGGGCACACCTGCTCCCGATGACTTGACACCGGTTCACAAGGAACGGTATGCAAAAACCGTCCGGCCCGAAGACCAGACGGTTAGAAGTCAAATTATGTTCCAACGCCCTAAGGCTGACAAAATGTCAGTTACTCGGCTGAAGAATCCGTTGCGGGTGCCTCCTGCGCAGGATTGGCCTGCTGAACCGGAGCTGACGGGAATTCAGGCTGCGCGGCGGTGTTCTCGATCTTATCGGTCAGATCAACGCCTGAAACGGTAGTCCTTGTCGTGAAGGATGAAACGATCGAAAGCACAAGAATAAACGTGACAAGACCCCAAGAGAACTTCTCGAGGAAATCAGCTGTCTGCCTCACGCCAAGAGTCTGGTTGGCGGAGGTGAAGTTGCTGGCCATTCCCTGTCCCTTGCCGTTCTGAAGGAGAACGACGATGATCAGAAGGATAGCCGCAATGACAATGCAAACTGTAATAGCTGTGAATAACATATTCTTAAATTTTAATTTTCCTGTTGCAATTTTTCAATAAGGGATGCAAAGTAAGCACTTTTTTCCGGATATCGCAAGATAAGTCGCGAATAAATCTTCTTTGCCTCAGCAAAATAGCCTTGATCGGCGTAAATCGCGGCCAAAGTCTCGGTGCAGAATCCCAACTCCGGATCCTCCCATCGGCGGCCATCCGGCTCGTCATAGCGCTCGGTCCTGAAATTGGAGAAGACATTATCCTCATCCCTTCTGACCGCGGCATACTGCTCGGGAGAGAAGAAATCGCCACCGGCCACACGCACCGGGCGGCTATGGTCGGCTGGTTGCGGGGATGAATATTCCCGCATTCCCACCGCAGACTCGGCAGACCCGGCGGCCACGGACGATTGCCCCGAATCAGAATATTCCTGCCCCTGAGCCGGTTGAGATGACACCGCCGGGTTGATATATTCCTTGATCAGCCTCTCCACATCCTTGTCGGAATAGTCCTCCATGCGCGTGGAGCGGACAATGTCGGAGATCAAGGATCTGGACGCCACGTACAACGCCGCGTCCGAGTACTGAGCCTTTCCCCACTCGCTTCCGCCCACCTTGGCCATCCGGGCACACAGTTCCTTCCTGGCCGCGCCAAACCAAGGGTAGAGATTTATCACACCCGTCAGCTGGTCCATCGTCAGAGACCTGAGACTCATCTTGCTTCCGTCCATTTCTACCACTGGGCCACACTGGCGTTAAACATGTCCTCGACCAACTTTTCGATTATCTCCTGACAAAGAGTGGACTCCACGGCATCCAGAGAATTGGTCGAATCATAGTCTGAATAGGCCGAGAAACTCTTCTCGAAGTCATCCTCCGGGTACTTTCTGTTCGTGAACTTCAGCTTCACCGTCACGGTCAGGCGGTTCTGCGCGGCCACCTCGTTCGCGGTCACGGCGGCTGCCCTGACTTCGTAGCCGGTGATCTCACCCTGCAGCTCAAGGTCTCCGTCCATCTCCACCTGCTCCAACTTTGTGAGCTTGCGGAACTTGTCCCTCATGGCCTCGGTGAGGTCGTTGCTCAGGTTAGGATTTACCTTCAAAGCCTTATATTCAAAATAATTGACGGTCACAGTCTTGACGTCCGACTGGATGGATGTGCCGGAAAAAGAGTAATGGACAAAGGAGCAGCCCCCCGCCACGAGGAAAGCCAGCAAAGACAGCGCTATAAGAAACTTCTTCATATTCATTACTATTCAGACTTGGTGTCGAGGTTGTACTTTTCTATCCAACGGTAGAGGGTCCGCTCGGAGATTCCGACCTCCTGCGCCGCGAGCTTCCGGTTGCCGCCATGCTTCTCCAGCGCCTTGACAATGATCTCGCGGTTCGACCTCTTCAATGAGAGGTCCTGAGGCCTCGCCTCCTCGGCGCTTATGTCCACGACCTTACCGATGTCCTTATGGGTAACAGGCGCGCCAAGCCCCTGCCATTCAGCCTCTTCCGGCTCTTGGACAGGCCCGATGGCGGTGTGCGGCGCCGGAGCTTGATCCGAAGAGGACGAGTCCAGCCTGGCCTTCAGCCTGTCAACCTCCTGCTTGAGATCGAATATGGCCTTGATGATCATCTGCTTGTCCGAGTCTAGCATCTGATTTCCAATGGTTTCCGAGGCGGTAACCGGAAGAAGGCTGGTCTCCTCCTTCGGCATGTAGCGGGCCAATGTCGCGGAATCGACGACACATCTCTCGGAACTTCTGGAAAGCCTCTCCGACTCCAGCGCCGTCACAGTCTCGGCGACATTCTTCAGCTGACGGATGTTCCCGGGCCAACGGTAGTTTATCAGCAGATCTATCGCGTCGTTGGTCAAAGTGACCTTACCCATGCCGTACCTTTCCGAGAAGTCCGAGGTGAACTTCCTGAACAGCAGGTAGATGTCCCCCTTCCTGTCACGAAGCGAAGGCATCAGGATCTGGATGGCGTTGAGCCTGTAGTACAGATCCTCCCTGAACTTGCCCTTGCCCACGGCATAGAGAAGGTTGACATTCGTGGCCGCTACGACGCGGACATCGGTCTTCTGTACCTTCGACGAGCCGACCTTGATGAACTCGCCGCTCTGAAGGACTCTCAAAAGCTTCGCCTGGGAGGCCAAAGGCAGCTCGCCGATCTCGTCCAGGAACAGGGTCCCGCCGTCCGCTTCCTCAAAATAGCCCTTTCTCGTCTCGATGGCTCCGGTAAAAGAACCCTTCTCGTGACCAAAAAGTTCAGAATCTATCGTCCCTTCCGGTATCGCTCCGCAGTTTACGGCAAAGTATTTGTTAGTCTTTCGGAGGCTGTTTTGATGGATGATCTTTGGAATATTCTCCTTGCCGACACCGCTCTCGCCCGTTACAAGCACGGTGAGGTCAGTCGGGGCGACGGCCACGGCCGTCTCAAGGGCTCTGTTAAGAGCGGCATCATTACCAATGATGTCGTATTTGTTTTTAAGTCTTTGCAGTTCTTGTGAATCCATAGTATTTACACAGAGTTTGACAAAGTTAACAAAATAATAATTATCTTTGCACATTTATTAGTGGCATGAAATGCAATCTTTAATCATTAATAACATGAAAAAGACACTCAAATTTTTCGCCGCAGCCATCATCGGAATGGCAGCGGTAGCCTGCTCTTCAGCCGAGAAGATGGCTGAACTGGCTGACAACGTGATCGTAAAATGCGATCCTGCGGTTCTGGAGTGTGTCGCTGGCAACATCGACGCAACCGTTACTGTTACCTACCCGGCCAAGTACTTCCACCCTAAGGCTATCCTTGAGGTGACCCCTGTGCTTGTCTATGATGGAGGAGAGGCCAAGATGACTCCTTTCATGTACCAGGGCGAGAAGGTAAAGGACAACTACAAGGTTGTGGCCAAGGCCGGCGGTACCGTTACCGAGAAAGTGCATTTCGACTATGTTGAAGGTATGGAGCAGGCTCATCTTGAGCTTCGCGGCATCGTGAAGCACAAGGCGAAGTCCTACAAGCTTCCTGTAAAGAAGGTCGCTGACGGTGTCAACACTACCTATATGCTTGTAAAGGCTGCCGGTCAGGTTCCGCTCAAGGCTGACGGTTACCAGGCCATCCTCCAGCAGACCGCCGAAGGACAGATCCTCTACAGAATCAACTCTGCCGATGTTCAGTCAAAGCAGCTCAAAGGCCAGTCAATCAAGGATTTCCAGAGCGCCCTTGAAGAGATCAAGGCCAACGAGAGAAAGACCCTCGTAGGTACCGAGGTCGTTGCCTATGCCTCACCTGACGGTGGCGAGAAACTCAACGACAAGCTTTCAGAGAGACGTTCAAAGTCAGCTGACAAGGCTTGGAACAAGGTAATGAAGGGCAAGGATGTCGCCGATCCTGAGGTAAAGAGCATCGGACAGGACTGGGAAGGCTTCCAGGAGCTCGTCCAGAACTCCGACATCGAGGACAAGGATCTTATCCTCCGAGTCCTTTCAATGTACAGCGATCCTGCCGTTCGTGAAAGCGAGATCAAGAACATGTCCTCCATCTACACCGAGCTTAAGAGCGATGTCCTCCCTGAGCTTCGCCGCGCAAGGTTCATCGCCAACGTCGAGTTCAAGAACTACACCGCCGAGGAACTCATGGACATGGTTGAGAGCAACAGCGACATTCTTGACGAGCCTGCTCTCCTCCACGCCGCCACCCTCACCAAGGATCTGAACAGCCAGGTAAAGCTTTACAACAAGGCCATCACCAAGTACGACAGCGACAAGGCTAGGTTCAACCTCGCCGCCACCTACCTCAACGCCGGCGACGTGAAGAATGCCGAAAAGACATTCGCCACCGTTCTGACAAAGGACGCAGACCTCACCAACGCTCTTGGCGTAGTGGCTCTCCGCAAGGGTGACTACTCAACCGCTGCCAAGAACTTCAAGAAGGCCGGCACAGACGCCGCAAAGGCCAACCTGGGAGTTGTTGACATCCTCACCGGCGACTACGAGAAGGCCGTTCAGGATCTTCAGGACGTGAAGGGCTGCTGCCACAACACTGTTCTTGCCTACATCCTCACCAACCAGCTCGACAAGGCTTCAAAGGCCGCTCACTGCAAGGATGCGAAGGTTGACTACCTCAGAGCCGTCATCGCTGCCCGTCAGGGTAACTTCGATCAGGTCAAGACCTGGCTCGACTCCGTTGCCAAGAAGGACAAGGCTCTCGCGGAGCGCGCCACCAAGGATATCGAATTCGCCGAGTACTACAAGTAATCCACGGATTCCCTACACGAATAAGACGAAGTCCGGCGATTGCCGGGCTTCGTCTCTTTTTTCCCTATCCCGCTATTGTCCTGTCAAGTTTTTTTCTGTAAGTTTGCAGACATGTTCAAAAAAATATTCATTCTTGGCGCGCTGATTACGGCGGCGCCATTTGTTTCGGGACAGGAGACCAGGCTTTCCGCCCCCGATGCGGTTCAGCGGCAAGACGCTGAGTTTGTGAGCGATTACATCACACCCACACGGATCATACTCTCCAAAGGAGGCGTGACCGGAACGGAGAATCTGCTAAGGCCTTACGTCGGGCAGGTCTCCACCAACGAGCCGGACGTGTGCGTGTTCAAAAACGGCAAGGACGGTGCCAGCTCGGTTCTGCTGGACTTCGGAAAAGAGATTCACGGAGGAATTCAGATTGTCAGGGCGATGTCCGGCGACAAGGCCGCGGCGAGGTTCAGGATCTGCTTCGGCGAGTCCGTGAGCGAGGCTCTCAGCAGTGTTGACGAGGCAGGCACGACGGCGACCAACGAGCATTCCGTCAGGGACTTCGAGATCTCCGTTCCTTGGCTCGGCTCGGTCGAGCACGGCAACACAGGGTTCCGTTTTGTCCGTCTGGATCTCCTCGGAGAGGACACGGAAGCCTTGATCGTCACCATCAGAGCGATCGCGCGCTACCGCGACATCCCGTATATCGGACAGTTCAGGTGCAGCGACGAGAGGCTGAACCAGATCTGGCAGACAGGAGCCTACACTGTCCACCTCAACATGCAGGACTACCTCTGGGACGGAATCAAGAGGGACCGCCTCGTGTGGATCGGTGACATGCACCCGGAAGTCATGGCGGTCAACACCGTCTTCGGCAACCACAAAGTCGTCAGAAAGAGCCTCGACTATGTGCGCGAGAGCACTCCGGCAACGGTCTGGATGAATGGAATATGCTCATATTCACTATGGTGGATCATCATCCATCATCATCTTTATGAATATTACGGTGATCTTGACTACCTCCGCGAGCAGCAGCCGTACCTGACCGACCTCCTGCACACCGTCATGTCCAACTTCGACGGCTCCAAGGAGAATTACAAGGACGGCAGGTTCATCGACTGGCCTACCTCGGAGAGACCAGCGGCCATCCACGCCGGACTTCAGGCCCTTTCCGTGAGAGCCATGGAGGCGGGTGCGGACATGGCCGGCTGGCTTGGCGACGGATCTCTTAAGGAAGAATGCGCCGCCGCGGCCCGGAAGCTGCGTGAGCATAGGCCGGAGGTCGCCGCAAGCAAGCAGTCCGCAGCCTTGCTGTTCCTTGAGGACATGGCGGACGCTGATCAGGCCAGAGACGTGATCCTTGCTGGAGGTGCCAACGGATTCTCCTCATTCATGGGCTATTACATGCTTGAGGCCTTGGCCAAGAGCGGCAACTATGACGAGGCCATGAAGATGATCTCCGACTACTGGGGAGCGATGCTGGATCTCGGGGCGACAACGTTCTGGGAGGACTTCGACTACACCAAGGCCGCTGGCGCAGGAAGAATCGACGAGGTCGTTCCTGACGGGAAATATGACATCCATGCGGACGGTGGGGCGTACTGCTACGTGGGTCTGCGCCACAGCTTCTGCCACGGCTGGGCTTCCGGCCCGACAATCTGGCTGAGTTCGCATGTGCTTGGCATCGAGCCGGCGGAGCCAGGATTCAAGAAGGTAAGGATCAATCCGCATCTCGGTTCCCTTGAATGGGCCGAGGGTTCCTACCCTACCCCTTACGGCCCGATCACGGTGTCGCATCGCCGCGCCGCCGACGGATCCGTCAAATCACAGATCAAGCTCCCTAAAGGGGTCAAACTGGTTAAGTAACGTGAAAAAAAATAACCTGCCTCAGATTAGGAGAAGATTTTCGAGGATAGATCTATTTTCGAAGAAGGAGTGTGCCGGTGGCACATGACTGATGAGAAAACAGATATAGACCGAAAAGATTCCTTAAGATGAGGCAGGTTATTTTTTGAAGGTTACTAAGTAATCCATAAAACAAGCACGAAAAAGTCCGGCGGAAAATCCGTCGGACTTTTTTGTGCGGTAGGTGAGAGTCGAACTCACACGGGCTTGCGCCCACTACCCCCTCAAAGTAGCGTGTATACCATTTCACCACTACCGCAAATATGTCTCCCAACTGATTGGGACTGCAAAAATAGATAATATTCCCGAAATACCAAAATTTTTTCGAATATAAATTAATAATTCGTATCTTTGCGCGTCTTCACGAGTTGGAGATTAAAGGTTTACAATTTATCAACATTTAAAACAGATTCACAATGGCTGTTAAAATCAGACTTCAGCGCCACGGAAAGAAGAATTTCGCATTCTTCCACATTGTTGTGGCCGACTCACGCGCGCCTCGCGACGGTCGTTTCATCGAGCAGATCGGCTCTTACAACCCTAACACCAACCCTGCCACCATCGTCCTCGATGGCGAGAAGGCTCTCAAGTGGCTCAATGTCGGCGCCCAGCCAACACTCGTAGCCCGCAGAATCCTCTCCTACGAAGGAGTTCTTCTGAGAAAGCACCTCGAAGGCGGTATTGCCAAGGGCGCTCTCACACAGGAGCAGGCCGACCAGAAATGGAACGCTTGGAAAGCAGAGAGAGACGCTAAGATCGCTGCCAAGAAGGCCGGCCTCGTAAAGGATGCCGCCGAGAAGGTAAAGGTCGCTCTTGAGGCTGAGAAGAAGGTTAATGCTGAAAGGGCCGAGGCTCTTGCCAAGAAGGCCGAGGAGCTTGCTGAAGCTCAGCGCAAGGCTGCCGAAGAGGCTGCCGCAGCTAAGGCCGCCGAGGAAGCCGCAGCAGCTGAGGCTCCTGCCGAAACTCCGGCAGAGACTCCGGCAGAAGCCTAGTCCGATGTCCAGGGCAAAGTCAGATTATCTGCGGATTGCCCGGGTACTGAAGTCCAACGGTACCGAAGGCGAGATCCTCATTGGATTTCGCGAGATCAGTCCCGAGGACTTGAACATTAAGGAACCGGTGTTCATCGCATTCGATGGACTGCCGGTTCCATTTTTTATCGAATCATTCTCAAAAAAAGGCACCAGCCGCGCCCTTGTCCGCCTGACCGGCGTGAAGAATCTACAGGACGCGGAGGAGCTGGTCGGAAGGGAAATCTCCGCCAAGCCGGAAGGGATCAATGAATATGAAGGCGATGATGACGGCCTTTCAGTCGACGACATCATCGGATGGACGCTTCTGGACAGAGGCGAGAAGACGGTCGGGGAGATCACCGGCTACGAGGACATCCCGGGAAACCCCTGTCTGTATGTGGAGACGAAAGACGGACAGGCGATGATTCCTCTGCACGAGGATCTCATCCTGTCCGTCGATGAGGATTCCAGATCTCTTTCAATGGCCGTTCCCGAAGGACTGATCTAATCCTTGCGATCCAACCTGCGGAGCCGACCCGTAAGGAAATCCCTAATACTCTACAGAGATCGAAGCGACAATCGCATCCACGCAGAATGCTTCCGGAAGAGCGGCTGACGATGCGGACACAGAGAACTTTATCGCGTCCACATCACATTTCGAGGCTTTCTTCATCTCCCAGGCAGTCCACTCCTTCACAATCTTGTGTTCCGCGCCGGTGTAGTCAACCAGCACGAAGTCTTCGGTGCAGACAGGAAGGTTGTTCTTGAAGAAGGTAGCGGTCACCTTAAGGAAATCGCCGTCCGCGATCTGACCCTTCTCGGCGAGAGTCTCGACAAGTTTGGTGTTGTTGATCCAAAGACCCTGCACAAAACAAGTGGATTTGGTGAAATAGCTTCCGTACTTGAAAACCACGTCATATTCAGAAGTGGAGCCGGCGAACACAGCGTAAGCCTTGTTGCCCTGCCTGCTGTTCTTGTCATACAGTCCCGCATAAGGGCCAGCTGAAGCAAACATCTGGAGATCAGCGGATTCTGTCGCCGAACCTTTCTTCATGGACACCTTCCAGCCGCTTATGAAGCCGTTGTTCATGTCTTCACACTTTGTACACAACGCGGAATAGTCATCCAACATGACGTTCTTGTTGTAGTAGAGACTGTCAACGGTCTTGAATTTCTCAGGGTACTCTGCCACATAGTTGAAGTTGCTCACCATTGTGTAGCTCATCGTCGATGGTTTGTTGTCGCAGGAAGCAAAAGCAATGGCAATGGCAGCCAGAAACAAGAATTTGATTGAGTTTTTCATAAAAAATGATTGATTTAATAACAACTCGGCAAAGTTACAACATAATTTCAACAGTACCAATAAAAACAGCCGGTCCGGTCAGCCATACATCACTTGCAGAGAACGGGAGTGTCTCCGGGGCGGCCTTGAATCCGACCGAAAGCTCCGCGATCGCTGTCCTCACCTTGCAGGAGACCTCTCCGTCATTGCCGCCACGACCCAAAAGACCGAATGAATATGCCGCGATGGCGGAAGCGACTATCCCCGTGCCGCATGCCAACGTCTCATCCTCGACACCTTTCTCGAATGTGCGTACGGCCAGAAGATTCCCTCCGTCTTCCTTCAACAGTTCGACAAAGTCCACATTGGTTCCCTCCGGGGCGAAACGCGGATCGTGACGCAAAACGCCGCCCTCAGAGAAAACCGGGTAGCCGGCCAGATCCTGCACAAACCTGACCAGATGGCGCGCCCCTGTGTCCAGAAAACAGGATTGCTCGTCCGGCCAAACGCGCAGCCCGGCCACATCCTTCATTTTAAGACGGATGATTCTTTGCGTAGATGCGGACGCTCCGACGGATTCCGCGACCGGAAGGATCTCAGCCTTGTGCGGGCCATCGGGAGCTTCGAAGGTGATCATTCCTTCGGCAGGGACGACACCAAGGTCAACAGCGAAAGACACTATGCAGCGGCCACCATTGCCACACATCATCCCGTGGCTGCCATCCGGATTGTAGAACAGCATCCTGAAAGCCTGCGTGCCGCTGCTCTCCAGAAGCATCAGGCCATCCGCTCCGAAGCCGGTGTGCCGGTCGCAAAGATGACGGATCTGTTCCGTGGACAGGGACAGGCGGCCTTCACGATTGTCGGCCAGCAGGAAATCGTTACCCGCACCGTGGTATTTATAAAGTCTCAGAAGCATTCAGCAGTGATTTTGTGAGTCTCACCTAAGGGCATCCTCCAGTGCGACGGAGGCGTCAGTCCTGCCGTCACGGTACTTCACGATGACAGGAGTGTAGAGCTGGATCCCGGCATCCTTTCCTGGCCCGGAAGAAATCGGACGGCTTCCAGGAACCACAACGGCACCGGCAGGGACAACAGTCTGCCCGGTTCCGGTCACGGGTACATATTCACCGACAGTGGCATCGAACACCCTCGTGCCCTTGGTCAGGATGACTCCGGAGGCAAGAACCGCGCCCTCTTCCACGATCGCCCCCTCGTAGATCCCGCAGTTTCCGCCGATGAATGCGTCATCCTCAATGATGACAGGCACGGCGCCCGCCGGCTCCAGGACTCCACCGATCTGGGAAGCGGCGGAGATGTGGACACGCTTCCCGATCTGGGCGCATGACCCCACAAGCGCATGGGAATCAATCATCGACCCCTCGTCCACATAGGCTCCGATGTTCACATAGGAAGGCGGCATCATGATCACCGACGGCGCCAGATACGCCCCGCGACGCACACTGCTGCCTCCCGGAACGATACGCACCCTGTCCTCCAAAGCGAAGCGGCGGAGCGGAAGGGTGTCCTTGTCGAAGAATGAATATTCCCCCTCGCTCCAATCCTTCAGTTTTCCGATCCGGAATCCTTCAAGGATCGCCTCCTTTATCCAAGTGTTAACCTTCCAGCGTCCATCCACCTTTTCGGCCACCCTGATCTCGCCAGCCTCCAGCCGGCGGCAGACCGTAAGAAAATCCATCATATCTCCAGCCCCTCTATCGCCTTGCGCATCGCCTCCACAGTGGACAGAACCGCCTCTGTAAGAGGCAGCCGCATCTCGCCGGAGCATAGTCCGACAAGGTTCAGCCCCGCCTTCACCGGAATCGGATTGCTCTCGACAAAACAACTGTGGAACAAAGGAGAGAGGCGTTTGTCAAGGTCCTCGGCGACCTCGATCCTGCCTTCCATCATGGCCTCCGTCAAGGCAACCATCTGCACCGGGGCAATGTTTGACGCGACACTGATGACGCCATCCCCTCCGGCCTTCATGACCGGAAATGTCTGGTCATCATTGCCGCTGAGGACACCGAAACCCGCAGGCCTGCCGGAAATCACACGGCTGATCTGCCCAAGATCGCCGGAAGCCTCCTTGACGGCGATCACGTTAGGGATCCCGGCCAGACGCAGGGTTGTCTCCGAGGTCAGGTTCACCCCCGTCCTTCCGGGAACATTGTAGACGACTATGGCCTTGGAGGTGGAGGCGGCGACCGCTTTGAAATATTCATAGATCCCCTCCTGGGTCGGCTTATTATAATAAGGCACCACTATGAGGAAAGCGTCCGGCCCGCATGGTTCCAGAAGGCGGATGTTGCGGATCGTCTGCGCCGGGGAGTTCGTCCCCGCCCCGACCACCACAGGCCTGTCCGGACACAGTTCCCTGGTGATGCGGAGAAGCTCAACCTTCTCCTCGTCAGTCAGGCACGGGGTCTCTGCGGTGGTTCCGAGAGGCACAAGAAAATGAATGCCGGCCTCCACCTGCCTTCGCACCAGGACTCTGTAGGACTCAAAGTCCACTTTGCCATCTTTGAACGGAGTCACCAACGCCGTTCCACATCCTTTGATCTTCATCATCTATTCTCTTTGAAAAACAATTCCTTAAACTCATGCACGCCCTCAAGGCCCTCGGTCATCGCAGCTGCCACGACCGCGCCCTCCGCGAAACCCTTGCGGGAAAAAGCCTCGTGTTCGATGGTGATGCGGTCGTTTTCGCCCTCGAAGCCTACCGTGTGGATTCCGGCCACCTCCCCCACTCGCACGGAAGCTATTCCCGGATCCTGTCCAAGACCCTCCCTGACAACTGCCGCCAAGGACTTCGCCGTACCGCTCGGAGCGTCCAGCTTGTGGACATGGTGCTTCTCGACAATGTACGGCGAGTAGCCGCCAGCCTGACCTAAGCGCTTGGCGATCAACGCGACAGCCGCCGAAAGCACGTTCACGCCGACGGAAAAGTTGGATGAGTACACCATCGGAGTCCCCTGCCTCTCAAAGCATCCTATGACCTCGTCCCTGATGTCGTCCCATCCGGTCGTTCCGATCACCGCCGCCCTGAAGTTCGAGGCGATGTGGCGATAGTTCCTCCTGAAAGCGTCCGGAGTCGAGAAATCGATGCAGACGCATTCCCTGGCCAAGCATTTGTCGAAGGAGGCGATGTCATCGCTTTTACCGGCGCACTCAACACCTCTCGCTTTCAGAATCTCCTCCACATTATGGCCCATGCGGCCGTAGCCGCTGATCACAACCTTTAGCATTATTGTTCAAAAATATAATCATGCAGCCTCTCCAGTGTGACCTGGAGCCTGTCACGGTCGATCACAAAACTCTCACTCATCATGTTGGCGCCAACGTTGGCCATGTAAACCTTGCCGGAGAAGCCGATGACCTTGTCGCCAAGACCCTCGAAACCGACAATGTCGCGCCCTATGACCGCAATGAACGACTTGTCCCGGTAGACCGTCACTTCGGCCCATTTCCGGATCTCGTCAAAGGCCTCGGCAAGTCCGTCCACCTCCTCCGGGATCACAAGACAGACCTCCGATTCCGTAGCCTTCGCCAATGTCACCGGAATCCTTTTCGGATAAAGGACGGCAAACACCTTGCCGAGCATTCTGGTCACGCCCTCAAGCCTGGATGAGCGAATCCTTACGAACAGGATCTCGCTTCTGAAAGCCACGGACTTAGGCCCGCCAGGAGCCTCGTCACTCCTGACAACAGACGACCCTTCGCACTCCGGGTTCGTAGAGTTCAGGACACGTATCGGAATATTCCTTTTCCTCGCCGGTTCGATGGTCAGAGGGTGAAGGACTCTCGCCCCCATGACAGCCATCTCCGCCGCCTCCTCGTAGGAGATGACATCGATTTTCCTCGTGCTGCCGATGAACCTTGGATCAGTTGTTCTGATGCCGTCCACATCCGTCCAGATCTCTACCCTCTCGGCGTCGAGAGCGGATCCGAAAATGGCGGCGGAATAGTCTGAACCCTCGAATCCAAGGACGGAAGGAGCCCCCGCCCCTGTGGAGGCGATGAATCCTTGGGTAAGCACGATGTCCACGCCCTTGGACTCCTGCCCGACAATCCTCCTGACATTGGCCTCCGTTGTCTCCATATCCGGTTGCGCGCTGATGTAGTTGTCGTCTGTGATGATCATCCGCCTTGCGTCGATCAGGCGGCACGACACGCCTTCGGCATTGAAGGCGTAGCTAATGATCGTGGAGGAAAGAACCTCCCCGGTAGAGATTATCCTCGCCTCGCTGCGCCGGGACAGTTCTCCGATCAGACACACGCCGACGACGAAGGTCTCCAACTTTCCGATGATCTCCTCAACTTCACCAATGGCCTCTTCGAGCAACTCCGGTCTGGAGGCAAGCAGCTTCCGCGCCAGGTCAAAATGCCTCTCCCGAAGCCGGGAAAGCAATGCCTTCACGTTATCATCATGCTGAGCCTCTGCCTCCTGTGCAAGCTCACAAAGCATCCTGGTGACCTTGGACAATGCCGACACCACGACCAGCGGCCTTTCGCGCAGTCGGCTCCTTACGATCGAGATCACCCTCACGATCGCCGCCTCATCCTTGACGGACGTGCCGCCGAATTTCATCACAATCATACCTTATCTGTTAAGTTCGTCAATAGTCTTGAATATTCTTACGTCCCGCTCCACCGCTTCCTCTATCTGCGAGACCAGGACATATTCCTTATCCGTGTGGGCCGTGAGGATGGATCCCGGGCCGCAGATGGCCCTCATCGGGAAAGCGTCCAGCCTCGGGGCATCGCTCCCGAAGGATGCCGTCTTTGACTCTATTCCCTCAACCTCATGAAAATAGCGCTGCGGGGAATCGCCGCCGAACGCTCTTACGACCGCGTCGTGCGGGCATATTCCTAAAAGAATCTCCTCGATCAGGGCATCCGTTACAAAAGTCGTCCGGAAATAGATTCTGAACCGGATCTCCGGACTAAGGATGTTCTGAGGGTTGTCGCTGACCAGCCTCCCAACATTCCAAGTGGTCGGCCCGAGAACAGGATCCTCCGGCAGCCTGACTATCCTCATCGCGTCCATGAAAGCCGCGAACCGGTCAACCGCGCTGATCCCCTGATCCGGATAGCCCGAATGACACGCCTTTCCGGGAATCGTCACCTCGAATGACTTCGTACCCTTGCTGGCCGAGACCAGACAGTTGTCCGTAGGCTCCCCTACCAGTACAAACCGTCCTCCGGCGCAGTCCCGCGAATAGGCCTTCGCCCCGAAGGAGCCTGTCTCCTCGCCTGCGAGCAGAAGCAGACCAAAATCACGGAAGCCTTCGTCATACAGCCGGTGGCAGGCCATGAACATTGTGATTATCTGGCCCTTGGCATCGCAGCTGCCCCGTCCCCGGACCATCAGGTCATCCTGTGCGGCCAATTTTCCGTCAGGCAGGGCATCTCCTCTTCGCACCTCGACCGTCAACGGCGGGAGGTATGGAGGAACCGTGTCCAGATGGGTGCAGAAAACAAAGGAAGGCTTCCCGGTACCGGACCAGTCGAAAAGCAGGTTGACCGTCCCGTCACCTACCTCATGGCTCTGAACCAGGCATCCACCGAACGGAAGCAACTCCCTGAGCCGTTCCGCCAATAGCCTTTCTTCTCCGGATGTCGAAGGAATCTTAAGAATATGTAAAAACAGATCCAGATCCATACACTACCACATTTGACCGCATGATTTTGTCAAATATAGTAATAAATCCTTGAAACTGGAGTACCTGTCTTAACTCCCGCATGAATTCTGAACAGGTCACGAACGGTCCGGAAGATCCAGCCTGAGGTGTGGGTTGCGGCTGGAATGGGCGCACAGCACGAAGGCGAGCGACAGCGCCACCATACACACGGCGACAAACATCACTTCCACCCAGACCGCGCCGGCCTCGTTCACTCCGCCGTTAAGGTTCTTTCCGGCGAGTATCTTCCCCGCAAGCATCTTGAACGACATAAGTCCCAGATTCTGAACCCAGTATATTAATGAATAAGCCGTCCCGAGAACCTTTTCCGGCACGATCTTCGGCACTGAAGGCCACATTGCGGCGGGGACAAGGGAATAGCCGAAGCCAAGGAAGACCATGCTCAGGTAGCCATAGAATGGGATTCCGGACGGAGCGAAGGCCAGCATCAGGTGCGCCAGCAAAGCCAAGACCGCGCCGATGAGCATCCAGCGGGTGCCGTGACCGATCTTGTCCACCAGCACTCCAAAAAGCGGAGCGAATATGACCGTGGCGAACGGCAGCATCGAAACCATCCAGCTTGCCGCCTCGACCGGCACGTCAAAACGTGGGATGAGGATGGCGGAAGCGAACTTCTTGAAGGAGATCACGCTGCTGTAGAAGAACACACACAGCAGGGCTATGGCGATGAACTGCTTGTTTTTCAGGAGTCTCACGACATCCGAGAAGCGGAATTTGTCCTCCTCGGCGGTGTCCACGGTGTCTTTCAGCCCGGCCTGCCGGTCGAACCTTGCGTCCATCGCGACGAAGACCGCCCAAAGAACCATTCCCGCCATCATCAGCGCCAGCCCCAGAAAGGCCGGCCTCGCGGTTTCGGTCAATGAATATGTCTGTCCGGCGGCTTTCCCGGCGACAAGCATAGGCGACACCACCAGAGCGAAGGCCGTTCCAAGTCTCGCGATGGCCAGCTGAAGACCCATGGCGAAGGCCATGTTCCCTTCCTTGAACCACTTGGCGATCGATCGGGTCACGGCCACGCCGGCGATCTCGCTTCCGAGACCGAAAAACATGCAACCGACGTATGCGATGGTCAGGGAGACCTTGGGAGCGAGACCGGAAGTAAGGGCATAGGCGACCATTGCCGCTCCCGCGGCCATCATCGTGACGAAGATTGACCCCGTCAACCTCACGCCCCATTTGTCCAGAAGCATTCCGCAGACAACCAGTCCGCCGAACACACAGAGGACAGAGTAGCCGCTTGTGTAAAGTCCGTAGTCTGCCGAGTTCCAGCCCAGTTCCAGCAGGGAAGGGTTCTCGAACAGGTGGGACAGCGTGGAGAACATGTCGTCAAAGTAGTACGATGCGAACATCGGTACCACCAGACATGCCAGCGCTATCCAGCACGAATATTTACTTAATGTTTTTGCCACAATATTATAAGTTCGTTTTCATTGATTTAAGTTCAAATCACCCATATCCCACTTCCTTTCACAATCGATCAATCTTTCATATTCCTGCACCTTGCGGCAGGGAGGGGCTTGACTCAGCGGGCGTGGCCGCCCGTGGCCACGTGAACGGGAGGGACCCTGAGCGAAGCGAAGGGAGGGATTTACCCGTCGGAGCCAAGCCCCTCCCTGCCGCAAAAAGGCCTTGTATATTCAAAAAAAACTACTTCTGAATATTCGGGAGCTCGAGGCCGAGGTGGCGCTTGCTGTCAAGAGCCTTGAGGTAGATGGCTATCAGAAGGGCGGCGACACCGAAACCTGCGAAGATGACGAGAGGAATGGTGTAGTTGTAAGGGATGAACTCGGCACCGGCGGCCTTGGCGGCGATCACGGCAGGGTTATCGGCGTTGACGCTGGTAAGAACGCTGCCGATGAGCTTCGGAACGAAGCACAGACCGATGTTCTGCACCCAGAAGATCAGACAATAGGCCGAACCCAGGATCTTCTCGTCGATGATCTTCGGAACCGAAGGCCAAAGGGCGGCAGGGACAAGCGAGAAGCTGATTCCGAGGACAACGATGGTCGCGAGGGCGATGAACTTGCTGTGCGTCGCCGGCAGCAGGAACGCAAACACAAGATGGCACACAATCAAGAGCAGGGCGCCGCAGATAAGCATCGTCGCACCCTTACCCTTCGTGTCAAGGAACCTGCCGAGGAACGGCGTGATGACCGCCGCGCCGATAGGGAACCATCTGAATATGTCGGAGGCGGTCCTGGCGGAGATGCCGTCAAGGTTGCACTGGAGCATGTTGGCGCCGTACCTCTGGAACGGGAAGATCGCGGAATAATAGAGGACACAAAGAAGGGCAACTACCCAGAAGCTTCTGGAAGAGAAGATCTTGCCAAGGTCACTGAGTTTGAATTCCTCCTCGGACGACGAATCGTCGGATTTGACGCCAGCCTCCACAAGCTGTCCGTCGAACTTCTTGTCCATCACACTGAACACGATGTAGTTGATCAGACCGATGAGAAGCAGTACCGTGCAGAATCCCACAGGGCCCTGGACCCCACCGAGTTTGGAAGCAAGGATCGGGCTGATCGAGAACACCGAGAACACACCCACGCGGGCGATAGCCATCTCAATGCCCATGGCCATGGCCATTTCCTTACCCTTGAACCATTTGGCGATCGCCTTGGAGACCGTCGTGCCGGCCATCTCGCAACCGCAGCCGAAGATCATGAATCCAAGCGCGGCCATCTTTGCGCTGCCCGGCATTGACACCCACCAGGTACCCAGCCACTCGCAGAAAGCGGTTGTCTGGAACCAGTCGGTTATACCTATATATTTAATAGTCGCTCCCGCGAACATCATCGAGGCGGAAAGGATTCCTGTGAAACGGACACCCATCTTATCCAGGATGATACCGGCGAGTATCAGGAAACCGCAGACGTTGAGAATGTACTCCGCGCTTGCGTAAGTTCCGAACACATCCGGACTCCAGCCCCTCTGCTGCTCGATCAGGGACTGCAACGGCGACATGACATCGACGAACATGTAGCCGAAGAACATCATCAGCGCGATAAGAATGAGTGCGGTCCATCTCGCGGCCGGCGAGTCATTCATCAGTTTTTGAATTTTTTCAGACATTTGACTATTTCTTTAAAATATATTCCGTATGAATGTAAAAATATTCAAACAACTTGCGAATATAAGAAAAATGTCGGAATAAAGTCGTACCTTCGCCCCTATGATTCTTGATAAGATCAATTCTCCTGAAGACCTCAGGAAACTCGGCATAGAGGAACTGCAACCGCTTTGCGGCGAGATCAGAGACTACATCGTCAAGTGCTGCTCGGAGAATCCGGGACACCTGGCCTCCAGTCTCGGAGCCGTGGAACTGATTGTAGGTCTGCATTATGTGTTCGACACTCCGAAGGACAATCTGGTCTTTGACGTCGGCCATCAGGCCTATGCCCACAAGATCCTGACAGGAAGAAAAGAGGCTTTTCTGAAAAACAGGATGGAGGACGGAATCAGCGGATTCCCGAACAGAGACGAAAGCGCCTACGACGCTTTCGGAGCCGGACACGCGTCCACCTCGATCTCCGCCGCCCTCGGAATGGCGAAGGCCGCCGGCCTTTCAGGCTCCGGAGCCAAGACCGTGGCGATGATCGGTGACGGGGCGATGACCGGAGGACTGGCGCTGGAAGGCCTCAACAACGCCGGAGAGAGCGACACCGATCTTCTTGTCGTTCTCAACGACAACGACATGGCCATCGACGGCAACAGAGGGGCTCTCCACTCGTACCTTCTGAACCTGACGACAGCCCCGGCCTACAACCGGATAAAGACACACATCTGGGACAAGCTCGGAGCCGGAAGGTTCAGGAGCCGTATCCAACGATTGGTGCGCAACACCAAGTCCGGCCTGGTCACCACTTCCGGCGGAGACCTATTCGAAGCGTTCGGATTCAGGTACTTCGGCCCGATCGACGGAAACAACATCGAGGAGGTTGTCAAGACCCTCAGGAGGCTGAAGGACATCAAGGGTCCGAAAATCCTGCACGCCTGCACAATCAAGGGCAAGGGCTACGCGCCGGCGGAGTCCGACCCGACCACCTGGCACGCCCCCGGCAAGTTCAACCCCGAGACAGGAGAAAGACAGGCCAGAAAGTATCAGGCCGACCGCTATCAGGATGTTTTCGGCCAGGTTCTCTGCGAACTCGCGGAAAAGGATCCGACCGTGGTGGGAATAACCCCGGCCATGGCGACGGGCAGCGGCATGACCGACTTCGCCGCACGCTTCCCCGACAGGTTCTTCGATGTCGGCATCGCGGAGGAACACGCCGTCACCTTCGCCGCCGGACTTGCGGCCGGAGGGATGAAGCCCTATTGTGTGATATATTCATCATTCGCCCAAAGAGCCTACGACGAGATCGTCCACGATGTCGCCTTGCAGCACCTGAATGTGGTTCTGTGCCTCGACAGGGCCGGGCTCGTGGGAGAGGACGGAGCGACTCACCAAGGAGCGTTCGACCTGGCCTCGCTTCGATGCATCCCGAACACCATGATCGCTGCGCCTAAAGACGAAACCGAGCTCAAAAGGCTCCTCAACACCGGCCTCGGGATAAAGGACGGCCCTCTGGTGATCAGGTACCCTCGCGGCATCGGGGAAGGCACCGACTGGAGGAACGCTGAAAGCACACCCCTCCCCATAGGGAAAGGAGAGAGGCTCGCAGACGGGGAAGATGTCGCCGTCCTTGCCTTGGGACCCGTCGCCAACAGGGCGCTGGAAGCGGCGGAGAGGCTGAGGAAAGAGACCGGAAAAAGTCCGGCGGTCTTCAATGTCCGGTTCCTCAAACCGTTCGACCAGGAGATCCTCAAAGAGGCGGCGGGCTACAGATGCATCCTCACCCTTGAGGACGGTGCCATCAAGGGAGGCCTGTTCAGCGAGGTCAGTGAATATGTCGCCTCGACGGGCGCGCGTATCCCGGTGATAGGTGTCGGTATTCCAGACAGATTCATCACCCAGGCCCCCGTTGGCCGCCAAAGAGAACAGTGCGGGCTGACCACCGAGATCATCTATTCAAAAATCGTCTCGCTAATCAAAAATAATTGAAAAAGTTTTGGAGAATAAGAAATAATATCTATCTTTGCAATCCCTTTGTGAAAGGGAAGCATCATTGAAATAACGCCGATATAGCTCAGTTGGCCAGAGCACGTGATTTGTAATCTCGGGGTCGTGGGTTCGAATCCCTCTATCGGCTCTAAACGGCCAAGAGCTGTATCAAAGGAATATCGGGAGGATCGCATAGCGGCAATTGCGGCGGACTGTAAATCCGCTCCTTCGGGTTCGGTGGTTCGAGTCCACCTCCTCCCACAACAACCGCGGAAGTAGCTCAGTTGGTAGAGCATCAGCCTTCCAAGCTGAGGGTCGCGAGTTCGAACCTCGTCTTCCGCTCCATTAAGCCGGTGTAGCTCAGGGGTAGAGCGCATCCTTGGTAAGGATGAGGTCATGAGTTCAAATCCCATCACCGGCTCAAATTGCGTTATTTAGATTACTCATTTAAATCATAATATTATGGCAAAAGAAACTTTCCAAAGAACGAAGCCGCACGTTAACATCGGTACTATCGGCCATGTTGACCACGGTAAGACGACTTTGACTGCCGCTATCACCAAGGTTCTCGCCGAGAGAGTCTCCGGTAACGCGGACAAGATCAAGTCTTTCGATCAGATCGACAATGCTCCTGAAGAGAAGGAGCGTGGTATCACCATCAACTCCGCTCACGTAGAGTACGAGACAGAGAAGCGCCACTATGCCCACGTAGACTGCCCAGGCCACGCTGACTACGTTAAGAACATGGTTACAGGTGCCGCTCAGATGGATGGAGCCATCCTCGTTGTAGCCGCTACCGACGGTCCTATGCCTCAGACCCGTGAGCACATCCTGCTCGCCCGTCAGGTGAACGTTCCTAAGATCCTCGTATTCATGAACAAGGTTGACCTTGTTGAGGACCCTGAGATGCTTGACCTCGTTGAGATGGAGATCCGCGACCTGCTCGCATTCTACAAGTTCGACGAGAACTGCCCTATCATCCGTGGATCCGCTCTTGGAGCCCTCAACGGAGAGAAGGTTTGGGAAGACAAGGTAATGGAGCTCATGGACGCTGTTGACGAGTACATCCCTCAGCCTGTTCGTCAGAACGAGAAGCCGTTCCTCATGCCTATCGAGGACATCTTCTCCATCACTGGCCGTGGAACCGTTGTTACAGGTCGTATCGAGACCGGTACCATCCACGTCAACGATCCTGTTGAGCTCGTAGGCTTCGGCGACGCTCCTAAGAACACCGTTGTAACAGGTGTCGAGATGTTCCGCAAGCTCCTCGATCAGGGTGAGGCCGGAGACAACGTTGGTCTTCTCCTCCGTGGTATCGACAAGAAGGAAGTCAAGAGAGGTGAGGTTGTCGCCAAGCCAGGCTCTATCACTCCTCACAAGCACTTCAAGGCTCAGATCTACGTCCTCAAGAAGGAAGAGGGTGGACGTCACACTCCATTCCACAACCACTATCGTCCTCAGTTCTTCATCCGTACTCTTGACGTGACCGGTGAGATCACCCTTCCAGAAGGAGTCGAGATGGTAATGCCGGGCGACAACGTTGAGATCGACGTTCAGCTCATCACCCCTGTAGCCCTCAACGAAGGACTCCAGTTCGCTATCCGCGAAGGTGGACGTACCGTTGGTGCCGGCCAGGTTATCAAGATCGAAGAGTAATTCTTCACCATACAGGACGGATGTCCGTCAGATGTCCGTCCTGACTTAGGGGAATAGAACAAGGGTAGTTCAGCGGTCTCCAAAACCGTCGATGTGGGTTCGAATCCTGCTTCCCCTGCAAAATATCAAAGGTTACGATTTGGTAATTGTTTAACAGACTTCGTAGACGCTTCCAAATTACGGAGTCCATTAAATGCAAAGATGAGAAAGTTCATTAACTATTGCAAAGAGTCCTACGTGGAACTCACCAAGAAGGTCACATGGCCAACCTGGGACAAGCTTCAGAGCTCAGCCCTTCTGGTTATGGTCGCTACTGTGATCCTTGCTCTGGTTCTCTTCGTGGTTGACTTCGCTTTCGAGCATCTGATGACAGCGATTTACACATTGTAATTTTTTGATTACCATGGGTGACATGAAATGGTATGTCCTTCGGACAGCGGGAAGCAAAGAGAAGAAGGCCAAAGATTATCTTGAGAAAGAAATAGAAAGGTTTGGCCTACAGGATCAAGTCGCGCAGGTTCTTGTTCCGGTAAAGCGTGAGATAGTAACCAAGAATGGCAAGAGGAAGGTGGTCGAAAGGCTGCTTTACCCTGGCTATGTTTTGATTCAGGCTCAGCTTTGCCCGGAATTGGAGTATATTATCCGCAACGACATTCCTGGCATGTCCGGCTTCCTGACAGAGAAGAAAACTTCCGGGACAATGACCGAAAGGGAACCGGTGCCGATCAGAGATGATGAGGCGCAGTGGATACTCGGTAATCAGGATCAGAATGTAGACAATCCAGTCGAGACAGAGGTTAATTTCGAAGTCGGCGAATCCGTGAAGATAACCGATGGTCCGTTCAGCGGATTCAGCGGCACTGTCGACGCGATCGAAGAGGATAGAAGCAAACTCAAAGTGATAGTTGTGATTTTCGGCAGAAAGACTCTGCTGGAACTCAGCTTTACTCAAGTAACAAAAGAATAACAAACAATTATGGCAAAAGAAGTTACCGGATTCATCAAGCTCCAAATCAAAGCAGGAGCTGCTAATCCAGCGCCTCCGGTAGGACCGGCACTCGGTTCCAAAGGCTTGAACATTATGGACTTCTGCAAGCAGTTCAATGCCGCGACTCAGCAGAGCGCCGGCAAGATCCTGCCTGTAGTCATCACTGTCTATTCAGACAAGTCCTTCACGTTCGAGGTAAAGCAGCCGCCAGTAGCCATCTCCCTCAAGGAAGCGGCCAAGATCCAGAAAGGTTCAGGAGAACCTAACAGAAGGAAGGTCGCATCCATCACCTGGGATCAGGTTAAGACGATCGCTGAAGGCAAGATGCCTGACCTCAATGCCTTCACTCTTGCGGCAGCCATGAGAATGGTAGCCGGTACAGCAAGAAGTATGGGTATCAAGGTCACCGGAAATTTTCCTGAGAACCTTTAAATTTCACATGCGAAATGAGTAGAATTACAAAGAATCAGAAAGCCGTCATCGCAAAGTATGACGCTTCAAAACAGTACACTCTTGCCCAGGCTTGTGAAATACTGAAGGACATCACCTACACCAAGTTCGACGCATCTGTGGAACTGTCAGCCAACCTCGGAGTTGACCCTCGTAAGGCGAATCAGATGATTCGTGGCGTGGTCACCCTTCCTCACGGAACAGGTAAGGTTGTCAGAGTCCTTGTACTCTGTACTCCTGACAAGGAGAACGAGGCCAAGGAGGCCGGTGCCGACTATGTTGGTCTGGATGAGTACGTAGAAAAGATCAAGGGAGGCTGGACAGACGTGGATGTCATCATCTGCACTCCTTCAGTCATGGCCAAGGTCGGTGTTCTCGGACGTATCCTCGGTCCAAGAGGACTTATGCCTAACCCTAAGACAGGTACCGTTACTATGGAAGTAGGCAACGCTGTCAAGGACGTAAAGGGCGGTAAGATCGATTTCAAGGTTGACAAGACCGGAATCATACATGCGGCCATCGGTAAGGTTTCATTCACTCCTGAGCAGATCTGCGAGAACGCGTCCGCTCTCCTTAACGAGGTTCTGAAACTTAAGCCACAGGCTCTCAAGGGCACATATCTTAAGAGTGCGGCCATCTGCACGACCATGAGCCCTGGTATCAAGATAGATGTCAAAGCATTCACAACTGGCGGTTCCGCTGAGTAAAAAAGGATTTCATTATGAAGAAGGAATTAAAAGATCAGATTATTGAAAGCATCTCAGCCCAACTGAAGCAGTACCCTAATTTCTACATTGCTGACATTGAGGGTCTGAATGCTGAGAACACTGTTAAACTCCGCCGCTCATGCTTTGAGCAGGGCATCAAGCTGACAGTTGTAAAGAACACACTGTTCGCCCACGTTATCAAAGGACTGGAGAATGAGGAGCTTAATCTTCTTCTCCCTGTACTGAAAGGTAACTCTGCGATCATGTTCACCGAGACCCCTAACGGTCCGGCGAAACTCATCAAGAAGTTTCAGAAGGACATGGGCAAGCCACAGCTTAAGGGTGCCTACGTTCAGGAGTGCGCTTTTGTCGGCGCCGAGAAGCTCGACGAACTCTGCGCTATCAAATCCAAAGAGGAACTCATCGGAGACATCATCTCCCTCCTCCAGGCTCCTATGCGCAATGTCATCTCCGCTCTTCAGAATGGCGGTGGCAGCACAATCGCCGGACTTGTCAAGACACTTTCGGAAAAAGAAGAGAAATAGTATCAAACAATTTAATAATTATCAATTATGGCAGATGTAAAAGCACTTGCAGAAGAGTTGGTTAACCTTTCTGTAAAAGACGTTCAGGAACTTGCTAAAGTTCTCAAGGAAGAGTATGGTATCGAGCCTGCAGCCGCTGCGGTAGCAGTAGCAGGTCCGGCAGCAGCAGCTGAGGCTGCTCCAGCCGAGCAGACTGAGTTTGACGTTGTCCTCAAGTCAGCCGGTGCAGCTAAACTTCAGGTTATCAAGGCCGTTAAGGAAGCCCTTGGTCTTGGTCTGAAGGAAGCTAAGGATCTTGTAGACGGCGCTCCTAAGACCGTTAAGGAGAAAGCCTCCAAGGCCGAAGCTGAGCAACTGAAGTCTGTCCTCGAAGAGGCAGGTGCCGAAGTTGAGGTTAAATAACCCGGCTTCCCCTGGCGGGAAAATCATCAGGTTTAGAGCCTAGAAGGCTCTAAACCTTTTTGTCGTATTAAGTTTTTCTCCATTTCCTAAAGGCAGAACATGTCAAAAAAGACTAACAATAAGCGAGTAATGTTCGCTACCTCAAAGATTCTGGAGTATCCTGACCTTCTGGAAGTTCAGCTGAAATCATTCAAGGATTTCTTCCAGGTGGAGACAACACCGGACAACAGGAAGAACGAAGGTCTCTTCCAGGTGTTTCAGGAGATCTTCCCGATCGAAGATACGAGGAACAACTACAAGTTGGAATTCATCGACTATTTCATCGATCCTCCTCAGTATTCAATTGACGAGTGCCTTGAGAGAGGGCTGACCTACAACGTTCCTCTGAAGGCAAAACTCCGCCTTTCGTGCACCGATCCAGAGCACGAGGACTTTGACACGAGAGTCCAGGATGTGTACCTCGGCAGCATTCCTTACATGACACCGGCCGGCACATTCGTAATCAATGGATCAGAAAGAATCATAGTGTCCCAGCTGCACCGCTCCCCTGGCGTATTCTTCGACCAGAGCATGCACGCAAACGGAACGAAGCTCTATTCAGCAAGGATCATCCCGTTCAAGGGATCATGGATCGAGTTCGCCACTGACATCAACAACGTGATGTACGCCTACATCGACCGTAAGAAGAAGTTGCCGGTGACGACACTGCTGCGTGCGATAGGCTTCAATTCCGACAAGGACATCATAGACATATTCGGCCTCGCTGACGAGATTGAAGTCAACGAGCAGAACCTCAAAGAGAACGCGGGCAGGAAACTTGCCGCCAAGGTTCTGAAGACTTGGACAGAAGATTTCGAGGACGAGGACACCGGAGAGGTCATCCCTATCGAGAGAACAATCCCTATCGTGGAGAGAGGAGAGATCCTTGACGATGACACCATCGCCAAGATCATCGACACCGATGTCAAGACAATACTCCTTCAGAAGGACGAGGCTAACTCCAATGAATATGCGATCATATTCAACACACTCCAGAAGGATCCTACAAACACCGAGATAGAGGCGGTCAACTACATCTACAAACAGCTCCGTAATTCAGAACCACCTGATGAGGCGACTGCGAGGGATGTCATCGACAAACTCTTCTTCTCCGAGAAGAGGTACGACCTCGGAAATGTCGGAAGGTTCCGTCTCAACAAGAAACTCAGCCTTACCACAGACCCGGAGACAAGGGTGCTGACCAACACTGACATCATCGAGATCATCAAGTATCTCATCCAGCTCATCAACTCCAAGGCGACTGTCGATGACATCGACCATCTGAGCAACAGGCGTGTCCGCACCGTCGGAGAGCAGCTTGCCAACCAATTCAGCGTAGGACTCTCAAGGATGGCAAGAACCATCCGCGAAAGGATGAATGTCCGCGACAGCGAGCAGTTCAACCCGATCGATCTGATCAACGCGAAGACTCTGTCTTCCGTGATCAACTCATTCTTCGGTACCAGCCAGCTGTCACAGTTCATGGACCAGACCAACCCTCTGGCCGAGATCACGCACAAGCGTCGTCTCTCCGCGCTCGGACCTGGCGGTCTTTCAAGAGACAGGGCAGGATTCGAGGTCAGGGACGTTCACTACACGCATTACGGCAGGCTCTGCCCTATCGAGTCACCTGAAGGTCCGAACATCGGTCTTATCTCCTCACTGTGCGTCTACGCCAGAATCAACCAGCTGGGATTCATCGAGACTCCGTACCGCGAGGTCCGCAACGGAAAGGTGGATCTTACAGCCAAGGGCTGGCACTACATGACCGCCGAGGAAGAGGAGAACAAGCTCGTCTCCCTCGCGAAAGTCAAGATGGAAGACGACGGAACGATCAAGGAGGACAGAATCCAGTGCCGTCTTGAGGCTGACTTCCCGGTTGTGTCGAAGGAACAGGTTGACTACATGGACGTGGCTCCTAACCAGATGGCCTCCGTGGCCGCCTCACTGATCCCGTTCCTGGAGCACGATGACGCTCACCGCGCGCTCATGGGCGCGAACATGATGCGTCAGGCGGTTCCGCTTCTCCGTCCGGAGTCTCCAATTGTCGGAACAGGACTGGAGGAGAGGGTATGCCTTGACTCCAGGACACAGTACGTCGCCGAAAGAGAAGGCGAGGTGACCTATGTGGACGCCAAGGAGATCAGGATCAAGTACAACAGGACGGACGACGAGAAATTCGTCTCCTTCGCTCCTGACGAGACTGTCTATACCCTTCCTATCTACAGAAGGACCAACCAGAGCACGACCGTCACCCTTAAGCCGATAGTACGCAAGGGAGACAAGGTCGTCGGTGGCCAGGTACTCACGGAAGGCTATGCCACACAGGACGGAGAGCTTGCGCTGGGCCGTAACCTCAAGGTCGCCTTCATGCCTTGGAAGGGCTACAACTACGAGGACGCCATCGTACTGTCGGAAGAGATGGTGAAATGGGATGTCCTGACATCCGTGCATGTGGATGAATATCTCACCGAGGTCCGCGACACAAAACGCGGTATGGAGGAGCTCACCTCCGACATTCCAAACGTCAGCGAGGACGCCACAAAGGATCTGGACAGCCAAGGTATCATCAGGATCGGAGCCCACATCGAGCCGGGCGACATCATGATCGGTAAGATCACGCCTAAAGGCGAGAGCGATCCGTCACCTGAGGAGAAACTTCTCAAGGCCATCTTCGGAGACAAGGCCGGCGATGTCAAGGATGCCTCGCTCAAGGCCAATCCTTCACTCAGCGGCACCGTCATCAAGACAGCCCTCTACGCCAAAGCCGCCAAGGAAGGCAACAGAAGGGCCGCGAAGACAGACCTTAAAGCCCGTCTTGACCTCATACAGGAAGATTTCGACAAGAAGGCCGCCAAGCTTTACGCTGACTTCATCAAGCGCCTCGCCGTCCTCACCAAGGGCAAGAAGAGCGCCGGAATCAACGACCTCTACGATGTGGAGATCTTACCAAAAGGCAAGGAGATCACCAGCGAGAAGCTGAAGGGCATCGACTTCCAGAACATCAACTCCAGCAACTGGACCACGGATGAGAAGACAAACATCCTCGTTCAGGAACTCATCAACAACTACTGCCTTACATTCAAGGTGGCGGAGGCTGAGTGCAAGAGACAGATGGACAAGATAAAGGTCGGCGACGAGCTTCCTAACGGCGTGATGCAGCTTGCCAAAGTCTACATCGCCAAGAAGAGGAAGATCACTGTCGGTGACAAGATGGCCGGACGTCACGGTAACAAGGGTATCGTGGCCAAGATCGTCCGTCAGGAAGACATGCCGTTCCTTGAGGACGGAACTCCTGTGGACATTGTCCTCAACCCTCTCGGCGTGCCTTCACGTATGAACCTCGGCCAGATCTACGAGACCGTTCTCGGATGGGCCGGAGCAAGGCTTGGAGTCAAGTTCAGCACCCCTATCTTTGACGGCGCGACCATCGGCGAGATCTGTAAATACACAGACAAGGCCGGCGTGCCGAAGTACGGTAAGACACACCTAAGGGACGGCGGCACCGGCGACTGGTTCGACCAGCCTGCGACCGTCGGCGTGATCTACATGATCAAGCTGGGCCACATGGTTGACGACAAGATGCACGCCCGCTCCATCGGACCATATTCACTCATCACCCAGCAGCCTCTCGGCGGTAAGGCACAGTTCGGAGGCCAGAGGTTCGGAGAGATGGAGGTCTGGGCCCTGGAGGCATTCGGAGCCGCAAACGCGCTTCAGGAGATCCTCACGGTCAAGTCAGACGACGTGACCGGACGTTCGAAGACTTACGAGGCTATCGTCAAGGGCGACCCGATGCCGAATCCTGGCATTCCAGAATCCCTCAACGTCCTGCTTCATGAGCTTAGGGGCCTTGGTCTCAAGGTTACTTTGGATTAATTTTCAAGAATATTGACATTCAAGAATATGCCTACTTTCAATAATAAGGAAAACAAGGTAAAGAGCAACTTCTCGAAGATCAGCATCTCGCTGGCCTCGCCAGAGGACATCTCGGCGAGGTCCTGCGGCGAGGTCCTGAAGCCGGAGACAGTCAACTACAGGACCTACAAGCCTGAGAGGGACGGTCTCTTCTGCGAAAAGATATTCGGACCTACAAAAGACTACGAATGCTATTGCGGAAAGTACAAGAGGATCCGTTACCGCGGAATCGTCTGCGACAGATGCGGTGTCGAGGTGACAGAGAAGAAAGTCCGCAGGGAAAGGATGGGACACATCGCCCTGACAGTTCCTGTGGCTCACATCTGGTACTTCAAGTCGGCTCCTAACAAGATCTCCGCCCTTCTGGGACTTCCTGCCAAGAAGCTCGAATCCGTCATCTACTACGAGAAGTACATCGTGGTGAATCCGGGTGACAGCGGTCTTGAGAAGATGGATCTGCTCTCGGAGGACGAGTACCTCGACATCATGGCAAGGCTTCCGGAGAACGACAGCCTCGCCTTCGACGATCCGAGGAAGTTCGTCGCCAAGATGGGTGCCGAAGGCATCTACGAACTCCTCAGGGACACTGACGTGGAGAGCCTGTCCAAGGAACTCCGCCTGAAGATGCTCAACGAGACCTCGCAGCAGAGGAAAGCTGATCACCTTAAGAGGCTCAGCGTCGTGAAGTGGTTCATTGAGTCAAAGGACATCAACCGTCCGGAATGGATGATCATGAAGGTCATCCCTGTCATTCCGCCGGATCTCCGTCCTCTTGTTCCGCTCGATGGCGGACGATTCGCCACCACCGACCTCAATGACCTGTACCGTAGGGTCATCATCAGGAACAACCGACTTAAGAAGCTCATCGAGATCAAGGCTCCTGAGGTCATTCTCAGGAACGAGAAGCGTATGCTTCAGGAGGCCGTTGACTCGTTGTTCGACAACTCCAAGAAATCAAGCGCCGTCAAGAGCGAGTCCAACAGGGCTTTAAAGTCTCTCTCAGACTCCCTCAAGGGAAAGCAGGGACGCTTCCGCCAGAACCTCCTCGGAAAACGTGTGGACTATTCCGCCCGTTCCGTGATTGTGGTCGGCCCGGAACTGAACATGCACGAGTGCGGTCTGCCTAAGTTCATGGCAGCCGAGCTCTACAAGCCGTTCATCATCCGCAAGCTCATCGAAAGAGGAATCGTCAAGACCGTAAAGTCAGCGAAGAAGATCGTGGACAGGAAAGATCCTGTGATCTGGGACATCCTTGAGAATGTGATGAAGGGACATCCGGTTCTGCTTAACCGTGCCCCTACCCTCCACAGACTTGGTATTCAGGCATTCCAGCCAAGAATGATCGAAGGCAAGGCCATCCAGCTCCACCCTCTCGCCTGTACCGCATTCAACGCGGACTTCGACGGTGACCAGATGGCTGTCCACCTTCCGCTGGGCAACGCGGCGATCATGGAGGCTCAGCTCCTCATGCTCGGATCGCAGAACATTCTTAATCCGGCCAACGGCTCTCCTATCACCGTTCCTTCACAGGACATGGTCCTTGGACTTTACTACATCACCAAGATCAGACCAGGAGCCAAGGGTCAGGGGATGAGCTTCTACGGACCGGAAGAGGTCATCGTGGCCTACAACGAGAACGCGATCGACATGCACGCCGAGATCGGCGTGAGGCTTCCTGTGGACAAACAGGACGCGGGCAAGGGCTACGAGATAAAAAAGACGACCGCAGGCCGCATCATCGTGAACCAGTACGTGCCGGAGGAAGTACCTTTCGTCAACGAGGTTCTTGGTAAGAAAGCGCTGCGTAAGATCATCACCGAGGTCATCAAGAACACAGGTGTGACAAGAACCGCCCAGTTCCTTGACGACATCAAGAACCTTGGTTACTACCAGGCGTTCAGGGCCGGTATCTCATTCAACCTCGGAGATGTCATCATCCCGGCGGAGAAAGCCGACCTCATCGAACAGGGCTACAAGCGCGTTGAGGAAGTCAAGAACAACTATGCGATGGGCTTCATCACCAACAATGAGCGCTACAACAAGGTCATCGACCTCTGGACATCAATCGACAGCAAGCTCACGAGCATCGTGGAGGAGCAGATCTCAGCTGACCAGCAGGGCTTCAACCCGGTCTACATGATGCTGGATTCCGGAGCCCGTGGTTCCACACAGCAGATCAAGCAGCTTTGCGGTATGCGTGGACTTATGGCCAAGCCTCAGAAGTCAGGAGCGGCAGGAGCGGAGATCATCGAGAACCCTATCACCTCCAACCTTAAGGAGGGTATGACGGTGCTCGAGTACTTCATCTCCACCCACGGAGCCCGTAAGGGTCTTGCCGACACCGCCCTCAAGACCGCCGACGCCGGTTACCTTACCCGTCGTCTTGTGGACGTGTCACACGACGTGATCATCACGGAGGAGGACTGCGGCACGCTCAGAGGTCTGATCGCCACCGCCATCAAGAACAAGGACGAGATTGTCGAGTCACTTGGAGAAAGGATTCTCGGACGTACTTCCGTCCATGACATATTCAATCCTCTCACAGGAGAATTGATCATCAAGGCAGGCGAGGAAATCCGCGAGGCCACAGCCAATCTGATCGACCATCTGCCGATCGAGCAGGTCGAGATCCGTTCGGTGCTCACCTGCGAGTCCCGCAAGGGAGTCTGCGCCAAGTGCTACGGACGTAACCTCGCCACCAGCAGAATGGTTGAGAAGGGAGAGGTTGTCGGCGTGATCGCCGCACAGTCCATCGGTGAGCCTGGTACCCAGCTTACCCTGCGTACCTTCCACGTCGGTGGTACGGCTTCCAGCACCGCCGCTGACTCATCCATCGAGTCCAAGTACGACGGCAAGGTTGTCTTCGAAGAGCTCAGGACCATCCAGAAAATCGGAGAGGACGGATCCGCCCAGGACATCGTCGTCAGCCGTATGACCGAGGTCAGCATCATCGACGAGAACACGGGCATCACCTATTCCCACTACGATGTGCCTTACGGATCAAGGCTCTACTTCAAGGACGGAGACACGATCAAGAAGGGCGACCTGCTTTGCGAATGGGATCCTTACAACGCCATCACGATTGTAGAGACCGCCGGTAAGGTTCAGTTCGATAACCTTTATGATGGTGTCAACTTCCGTGAGGAGGCCGCCGACGAGTTCGCGGTCAACAAGGATAAGGTCATCATCGAGTCCAGGGACAAGACCAAGAACCCTTCTATCCTCATTCTTGACGACGAAGGCAACCAGATCAGGCAGTACAACCTTCCTGTCGGCGCGCACGTCATCGCCAACAACGGGGACAAGGTCAATGTCGGCGATGTGATCATCAAGATTCCTCGTGCCATCGGTAAGTCAAGCGACATCACCGGAGGTCTTCCTAGGGTCACCGAACTCTTCGAGGCCAGAACCCCGTCCGCTCCTGCGATACTTGCGGAGATCAACGGTGAGGTTCTCATGGGCAAGATCAAGAGAGGAAACCGCGAGATCATTGTCAAGAACAAGTCCGGTGTCGAGAAGCACTATCTCGTGCCTCTGACAAAGCAGATCCTGGTTCAGGAGAACGACTACGTGAAGGCCGGCACAAGGCTTTCGGACGGAGGAGTCTCCCCTACCGACATCCTCAACATCCTTGGACCTGTAAAGGCTCAGGACTACATCGTCAACGAAGTCCAGGCCGTCTACCGTCTGCAGGGCGTGAAGATCAACGACAAGCACTTTGAGATCATCGTACGCCAGATGATGCGCAAAGTCCAGATCACCGATCCGGGAGACACCGAATTCCTCAATGAGGAGCTTGTGGACAAGTGGGACTTCATGGATGCCAACGACAGAATCTTCGGCAAGTACTTCGTCATCGACGCGGCGGATTCTCAGCGCTACATACAGGGCGACATCATCGATGCCCGCGACATGAGAAACGAGAATTCCTCCCTCGAAAGGCAGGGCAAGAAGATGATGGCTGTCCGCGAGGCGAATCCTGCCACCGCGAAGCTCGTGCTTCAGGGTATCACCAGGGCGGCCCTCAGGACCAACAGCTTCATCTCCGCGGCATCATTCCAGGAGACAACCAAGGTTCTCAGCGAGGCGGCCATCAGAGCCCGTGTCGATCACCTCGAAGGTCTCAAGGAGAATGTCATCTGCGGTCATCTCATTCCGGCCGGTACCGGTCAGAAGGAGTTCCAGGACATCATCGTCGGACGCAAGGATGAGTACGAACAGGAAATGAGCGAACTCTAGCGGTTCCTTCATCACCAATGAACATAAACAACCGGCCGGGGACGAACCTCGACCGGTTTTTTTTGTTGCCAGGGATGTCAGATCGACCGGAATCAAAACCAACACAACATTTTACCCGGATAACGCACGGGGCAAGGGAAAAAACTCGTATATTTACAGAATAAAATAGGAATAAATAAACCACTACGACGAATGAAGAAAATTCTGCTTGCCGTCGCCTGCTGCGCGATGACTCTTCTCGCCCAGGCGAACCCTGCCCACAAAGTTAAGATCAATGATGGCCTCACGGTCAGTGTAGAGGCTTGCTCCGAGAGCATATTCAGGATCAAGGTGTCCCCCCGGAAGGATTTCACCGAGTCGCTGATGGAGCGCTACGAGCTCATCAAGACCGACTGGAGTGAGGTCAAGACCGACATTTCCGACAAGGGAGGGGTCTGGACGTTAAAGACTTCGGAATATTCATTGGCCATCAACAAGAAGACGGGAGTGATGACCGTGAAGGATGCCAAAGGCGGGAAGGTGATCCGTGAGGTTAGGTTCCTGCCTGAGAAGGAAGGGCTCTGCGGCGAGATGAGGTCATTCATCAACGAGAAATACGCCGATCTGAAGGTCGCTGACAACGGCGGAGGCATCATCGGCGACGACAACGGGAAATTCGGAGAGGTTGACAAGCACGAGATTCCGGCGGCTGACGCGGTCAGCATCCTCAGCTTCAGCATGGAGGACGGCGAGCGCTTCTACGGCGGCGGCAGCACCAGCCGCGACCACATCCAGCACAGGGGCGAATTCCTCAGGATGTGGACGACTTACCAGCAGACCGAGATACCGATGCCGTTCATGATGAGCTCGCGCGGCTGGGGCGTTTACAACAACTCGACCCGCAAAAGTTTCTTCGACATCGGTAACCAGCAGAAGAGCAAGTTCAACATTATCAACACCTTCGACGAGGCCGACTTCTACCTTATGATGGGCAAGGACATGCCTGCCATCCTTAATGAATATACCCTCGTCACGGGCCGTACCTATGTCCTGCCGAAATGGGCCTACGGACTCTGCTTCGGACCGAACATGCGCGAGGAGCAGTTCGACATCCTCAACGACGCGGTGCGCTTCCGCCAGTTCGACGTGCCTTGCGACGTGTTCTGGCTTGAACCTCAGTGGATGGAGAAGCGATACGACTTCTCGACCAAGAAGAAATGGAACTACGACAGGTTCTCTCCGGAGCCTTATTGGCTTCAGGATCAGTACCCTAAGACGATGCACAACCGCCTCTTCATCGGCAAGCTGCGCTCCATGGGCTTCCACCTCGGACTCTGGCTCTGCGAGGAGTATGACCTCAGCATCCAGGAGGAGGACATCATCGCCGAGCGCACGGGCGGCAAGCTTTCCGGCCAGGAGCATTGGATGGATCATCTGACCGTGTTCATGGATCAGGGTGTTGAGGGATTCAAGCTGGATCCTGCCCGAACGATCGACAACCACACGAACTGGGAATATTACAACGGACGCACCGACAAGGAGATGCACAACCTCAACCAGGTTCTTCTCCCGAAGCAGATGCGCGAGCTTGGCCGCAAGTACAACGGTAAGCGCACATGGCATCACTACTGCGGAGGCTGGTCCGGGACACAGCACTGGACAGCTTCTACCTCCGGCGACAACGGCGGCGGCAAAACCGCTCTGTACGACCAGCTCAACCTCGGCATGAGCGGATTCCTCAACACTTCCTGCGACGTGATGAGCGTTCCGCGCGAGCTTGAGATGCAGGGACTCCATTTCGGTCTCTTCCTGCCTTGGGTGCAGATAAACAGCTGGTTCTCAATGATGCATCCGTTCTACTACGCCAAGGAGGAGCAGGACATCTACCGCTTCTACGTGAAGTTGAGATATTCATTGGCTCCGTACATCTACTCGATGGCGCTTGAGGCGGCGCAGAACGGTATGCCGATCGTGCGTTCGATGCCGCTGTGCTTCCCTGAGGACCGCAACTGCGACGATATGACCTACCAGTACATGTTCGGCGACAATTTCTGCGTGGGAATATTCACAAACGAGATTTACCTGCCGAAGGGGACCTGGACGGACGCCTGGAGCGGCGAGAAGATTGTCAGCAAGGGGGAGACCTTCACTCGTGAATATCCTTCCAACCGCGCGGGGCTGCTCTTCATCCGCGAGGGCGCGATCATCCCGACACAGCCTGATGTTGAATATCTTGGGGCGCGTCCGTTCGACCGCGTCATCCTGAAAGTCTATCCTCACGGGGACAGCGCGTACACGATGCTTGACGATGACGGAGAGTCTTATGAATATGAGAACGGCGGTATCGCCTCGACGCTGTTTGAGTCGCACGAGAGGGATGGCGGTGTAGAGGTTGTTGTGAACCCGGTTCAGGGATCGTTCAAGGGAATGCCTTCGGAGCGGGAATATTCCTTCCGCATCCAGAGGGATTCGCGTCCGGCTTCGGTTTCGCTTAACGGCGCCGCCGTTCAGGATTGGACCTACGAGGACGGAATGGTCTGTCTGTCAGCGGGGAAGGTAGACGTGGGCGACAAAGTCGTAATTAACGTAAGATAATTTTTAGTAAGCGTTAAAAAATAAGTTGAACTAAATTTTGTGTCAGATTTATGAGGATAGATTTCTTTTGGAAGAAGGAGTGTGCCGGTGGCACATGACTGATGAGAAAAGAAATATAGACCATAAAGATTTACAAATTAAGTTATTTTTTAATGATTACCAAATGATTTGGGTTAGTTTTGCCAGCTTTATTACAGCCGTATTTTGCCGCGGAATCACTATATTTGTCAAAATGAAAAATAATGACGACATAAATCTGTTTTCCGATTATCTGTTTTGGGATGTTCGCAAAGACTCAATAGACCTTGACGCCAATGAGTCCTATGTCATCAAACGTGTTTTGGAATTTGGCCAGATGAGTGACTGGAGGCAACTTGTGTCAAAGTACGGACTAGAAAGGATCGTGAGGGTGGCACAAGGACTCCGGACATTGGATCCCAAAGCTTTGTCATTTATTTCCTGCATTTCGTCCACGCCAAAGAAAACGTTCAGATGCTTCACCTCGAAACCATCAGCCCAGACACTCTGACACTTCTGAAAAAGATACAGTCTTTGGATGAGTTCAACAACACAAGGCTTGTCGGCGGGACCGCTTTGGCATTGCAATTAGGTCACAGAAAATCCATTGACCTTGACTTCTTCGGCAATTTTGAGACCTCGCTGGAGGAACTTACCACCATACTATCAGAATTTTCAACGGTGACACCTGTTTCGTCTTCCAGAATGACGAGGTTTCTTGTCGTTGATGGTGTCAAGGTTGATATTGTCTCTTACCCATACGGTTGGATAGACAATCCAGTGAGTGCGGAAGGTGTTGTTCTTGCCGGCATTAAAGACATCGCCGCCATGAAATTGTCCGCAATCACCAACAGGGGGACCAAAAAGGACTTCATTGATTACTATTTCTTGCTTAAGCGATACTCCCTGAAGGAACTGATAGAGCTATACCGGCAGAAATATTCTGACGCCCAATTGTTTACTTCCATTAAAAGCCTTTCCTACTTCGACGATGCCGAGAGCGATCCAATGCCTGACATGATTGTTCCTGTGGATTGGGATGAAGTCAAGTCTACAATAAGAAATGAGGTGGCTAAATTATTTTGAATAAATAACGACGAATGAAGAATATTGAAAGATTTGTAATAGCGTTAGGTCTTGCGGTGGCGATGGTGTCGTGCTCGCGGAAGGACTGGAGGGACGCTTCACTGACGTCAGACCATAGGGCGGCGCTGCTGCTTAAGGAGATGACACTTGAGGAGAAGGTCGGACAGATGTGCCAGTACGTGGCGCCGTGCTATGTGGAGCCGGGGAAGGGATCGGCCAGGAAGAACATCGACGCGACCGACGAGAATCTGGGCAACAAGGATCTCTCCGACAAGGTCCGCAGGGGCGAGGTCGGGGCTTTCCTCCACGTGATGACTTCCGACGAGGCTGTCGCGCTTCAAAAGATGGCGCAGGAAAGCAGGCTGGGGATTCCGCTGCTGCTGGGGATCGACGCGATCCACGGCAACGCCCTGATCGAGGGATGCACGGTCTACCCTACGAACATCAACATGGCCTCCACTTTCAATCCTCAACTGATGGAGAAAATCGGTGAGGAGACCGCACTTGAGATGCGCCAGAGAGGACTCTTCTGGACATTCGCTCCTAATCTGGACATCGCCCGTGACGCCCGCTGGGGAAGGATGGGCGAGACGTTCGGTGAGGATGCCTTCCTGACCTCCGAGATGGGGAAATATGCCATCTGGGGGTTTCAGGGACGTGACGGGGAATATTCAGGAAATCACGTCGTGGCCTGCGCCAAGCATCTGATCGCCGGTGGCGAGCCGGCCGGCGGACTGAACGCGGCGCCGATGGACATCTCCGAGCGCAAGCTCCGCGAGCTTTACCTGCCGCCTTTCGTGGCTGCCGTCAAGGAAGCGAAAGTCGGTACGGTGATGGCCGCGCACAATGAGATCAACGGCATCCCTTGCCACGGCAACAGCTGGCTGCTCAATGACCTGCTCCGGGACGAGCTTGGATTCGATGGTTTCGTTGTCAGCGACTGGATGGACATCGAGAGGCTTCATTCTATGCATCACTGGGTTCCGGACTCCACCGAGGCGTTCGTGGTCTCCGTGGAATCGGGAATTGATATGCATATGCAGGGTGATAAATATTTCGAGGCTGTGGTCGCAGCCGTGAAATCCGGCAGGATTCCGGAGTCCCGCATCGACCAGGCCGCCGGCAAGATTCTGGCCGTGAAGTTCGCCCTCGGACTGTTCGAGAAACCGGTTCCGGAGATTCCTGAGGTACTGGAAGGAGCCGCGGAGCATCGTCAGACAGCCCTTGAGGCAGCGCGCCAGAGCCTTGTGCTGCTGAAGAACGACGGCTCTCTTCCTCTGAAATCCCCTCGCCGGATCTTCGTCGTCGGGCCGAACGCCGACAGCCAGACAATTCTCGGAGACTGGGCGGTGCCACAATCAGACAAGGATGTAATCACAGTGTTGGACGGACTTAAGACCGCCATGCCTGGTGTCTCGATCGACACGCTCTGTTTCGGTGGCAAGATCACGAATGTTGATGCGAAAGGTATCCAGATGGCTCGCTTTAAGGCCTCCGCAGCTGACGTGAACATCGTGGTGGTCGGGGAGAACTCGCAGAGATATTCAGCCTTTGGCCGCACCTGCGGCGAGAACTGCGACCGTGACGATCTCAGTCTGCCGGGAATGCAGGAGCTTCTTCTTCAGGCCGTAGTGGCTTCCGGGAAGCCGACCGTTGTCGTGCTGATGACCGGCAGGGCGCTCAGCATCGGCTGGGCAAAGGACAATGCCAACGCCATTCTGAACGTCTGGGAGCCAGGTCAGATGGGCGGCCAGGCGATCGCCGAGGTGCTGACCGGCAAGGTCAACCCTTCCGGCAAGCTGCCGGTGACCGTGCCTCGCAACGTCGGTCAGGTCCAGACAGTCTACAACCACAAGCACTCGCAGTACTCCCGCCTCTTCGCCACCTCCGAGACAGGAGCCCTTTGGCCATTCGGTTACGGATTGAGTTATAGCACGTTTGAATATTCAGACGCAACGCTCTCAAAATCAGAAATCGGAGTCTCCGAATCGCTCAAAGCCAGCGTGACCGTCACCAACCGCGGTCCGTACGACGGCGACGAAGTAGTCCAACTCTACATCCGTGATGAATATGGCTCCGTGACCCGTCCGGTCAAGGAACTGAATGCATTCCGCCGCATCAGCCTGAAGAACGGCGAAAGCGCCAAAGTCGAGTTCGAGATCACCCCCGAAATGCTCCAATGCTGGGGAGCCTCCGAAAAATGGACAGTAGAGCCGGGCGACTTCACAATCCTCATAGGCTCCTCCTCCGCCGACACCGACCTCACTCCCCTGCCACTCAAAGTCAAGTAATCAAAACCGATAAACACCCCACCCAGGGGGCTGTCACGAAGTGACCGAGGGTTGAACAAGAAACATAATAGCGGGAGGCGCAAGTTTTTGCGCCTCCCGCTATTATGTGGTCCCAGTAGGGCATGATCCTACGACCCCCTGATTATGAGTCAGATGCTCTAACCAACTGAGCTATGGGACCGGTTCCCGGCATTGAAGCCGGGCGTATTACTTTGGACGGAGACGGTCACTTGACCGCCCGGCCATCAATCTGAATTCTCAGACTTTGATCTCAACCTCAACGCCTGAAGGAAGCTCAAGCTTCATGAGAGCGTCGACTGTCTTAGCATTGCTGTCGTCGATGTCCAGAAGCCTGCTGTAGGCGCAAAGCTCAAACTGCTCGCGGGACTTCTTGTTGACGAAGGTCGAGCGGTTCACCGTGAAGATCTTCTTGTTGGTAGGAAGCGGAATAGGACCGTTAACCTTAGCACCAGTAGCCTTCACTGTGTCCACGATCTTAGCGGCTGACTTGTCAACCAGCATATGATCGAATGATTTGAGTTTTATTCTGATTTTTTGACTCATATCAAAAATACTTAATTACGATTAAACACTTTCACTACTCGTCATCGTCAGAGAGCTTGTAGCCACTCTTCTCGATAACATCCTTAGCCAAGTTGGCAGGAACCTCAGCATAGTGGTCGAAGGTCATCGTGCTGGTCGCGCGGCCGGATGACAAGGTTCTAAGAACCGTCACATAACCGAACTGCTCGGCAAGCGGAACGAAGGCTCTTACGATCCTCGCACCGTTGGCGGTTGAATCCATTGCCTGGATCTGACCGCGGCGGCGGTTGAGGTCACCCACGATGTCACCCATGTAGTCCTCAGGAGTAACAACCTCAAGGGACATGATAGGCTCAAGGAGAACAGGCTTTGCCTTCGGGCAGGCGTGGCGGAATGCCAGACGGCCGGCCATTTCAAAAGAAAGCTGGTCTGAATCGACAGGGTGGAATGAGCCATCGAGTACAGTAACCTTCATTGACTGAACCTCATAACCAGCGAGAACGCCATTGGACATAGCAGCCTTGAAGCCCTTCTCGATGCAAGGGATGAATTCCTTAGGAATATTACCACCCTTGACCTGGTTCTCAAACTGAAGTCCGGTAACGCCCTCATCGGCAGGGCCGATCTCGACGATGATGTCGGCGAACTTACCACGGCCACCGGTCTGCTTCTTGAAGACCTCACGATGCTGAACTGTAGCGGTGATGGCCTCTTTGTAGTTGACCTGTGGAGCGCCCTGATTGATCTCGACACCGAACTCACGACGGAGACGGTCCACGATGATGTCAAGGTGAAGCTCACCCATTCCGCTGATGACTGTCTGGCCGGTCTCGTGGTCTGACCTCACCGTGAAGGTTGGGTCTTCCTCAGCGAGCTTGCCAAGGGCGATGCCAAGCTTGTCCAGGTCGCCCTGGGTCTTAGGCTCGACAGCGATACCGATAACAGGATCAGGGAATTCCATAGATTCGAGCACGATCTGATGATCCTCGTTGCAGATGGTGTCTCCGGTACGGAGATCCTTGAATCCCACAGCCGCGCAGATGTCTCCGGCCTCGACGAACTCAATAGGGTTCTGGTGGTTGGAGTGCATCTGGTACAGACGCGCGATTCTCTCCTTCTTTCCGGTACGGACATTATAGACATAGGTACCGGCGTCAACACGTCCCGAGTAGACCCTCATGAAGGCAAGACGACCGACGAACGGATCCGTGGCGATCTTGAACACGAGAGCGCAGAACGGCTGGGTTGCGTCTGGAAGAAGATCCTCTTCCTCCCCGGTCTTAGGATCAGTACCCTTGACGACGCCCTTGTCAAGAGGAGAAGGAAGGTAACGCATCACGGCGTCAAGGAGGAACTGGACACCCTTGTTCTTGAAAGAGGAACCGCAGCATGCCGGAACGATCTGCATAGAGATCGTACCCTTGCGAAGGGCGGCGATGATCTCCTCCTCGGTGAGGGAGTCAGGATTCTCGAAATACTTCTCCATGAGAGCCTCGTCACATTCGGCGGCAGCCTCGACGAGTTTGTCTCTCCATTTCTCGACTTCTCCGGCCATGTCCTCCGGAACGTCCTTTATTTCATAGTTGACCAGTTCCTCGCCAGAGTCATAGTAATATGCCTTGCGGGAAACGAGGTCGATGATGCCCTTGAACTTGTCCTCCGCTCCGATAGGGAGACAAATAGGAACAGCCTTGGCACCGAGTTTGGTGTAGATTTCCTCAACGCAAGCGAGGAAGTCAGCGCCGACACGGTCCATCTTGTTCACGTACGCGATCTTCGGAACGCCGTACTTGTCCGCCTGACGCCAAACAGTCTCTGACTGAGGCTGAACGCGTCCGACAGCGCAGAAAGTAGCGACAGTTCCGTCGAGCACACGGAGCGAACGCTCCACCTCAACGGTGAAGTCGACGTGACCCGGAGTGTCGATCAGGTTGATCTGATAAACGTGACCGTTGTAGTGCCAGAATGCGGTGGTGGCGGCGGAAGTGATGGTGATTCCTCTCTCCTGCTCCTGAACCATCCAGTCCATTGTGGCAGCTCCTTCATGTACCTCACCGATCTTGTGTGTCTTTCCGGTGTAGTACAGAATACGCTCGGATGTAGTCGTCTTGCCGGCATCGATGTGAGCCATGATGCCGATGTTTCTTGTGTAAGTAAGATCTCTTTTAGCAGCCATCTGCGAATAAAATTAGAAACGGAAGTGGGCGAATGCCTTGTTGGCCTCAGCCATCTTGTGCATATCCTCTTTTCTCTTGAATGCACCACCCTCGTTATTATAGGCGGCAACGATCTCTGCACAAAGTTTTTCTGCCATCGAGTGGCCGGAACGCTTGCGGGCGAAGTTGATCATGTTCTTCATTGAGAGCGAGACTTTCCTTTCCGGACGCAACTCGGTAGGCACCTGGAAGTTTGCACCTCCTACACGACGTGACTTGACCTCGATCTGAGGAGTAACGTTTTCGAGTGCCTTCCTCCAGATATCTAGAGGAGCCTTGTCAGAATCCTTCATCTTCTCGCCTACCATGTCGATGGCATCGTAAAAAATTGAATACGCGATACTCTTCTTCCCCTGCAACATAAGATTGTTCACGAAACGGGTTACCTCGACATCGTGAAACTTAGGATCAGGAAGTAGAATCCTCTTTTTAGGCTTCGATTTTCTCATTGTGAGTAAAAATTAAAGGTGATAAAGATTAATGAAACGGACTACTTCTTAGATTTCTTCGGCCTCTTGGCTCCGTAGAGGGAACGGGACTGTGTCCTTCCTTCCACGCCAGCGGTGTCCAAAGCTCCTCTAAGGATGTGGTAACGCACACCAGGGAGATCCTTCACACGACCTCCGCGGACCAGCACGATGCTGTGCTCCTGAAGGTTGTGTCCCTCGCCTGGAATGTAGGCATTGACCTCTTTAGAGTTGGTAAGGCGTACCCTGGCAACCTTTCTCATCGCTGAGTTAGGCTTCTTAGGGGTCGTCGTGTAGACACGAAGACATACGCCCCTCTTCTGAGGACAAGCTTCCAACGCGCGTGACTTGCTCTGATAGACAATGTCAACGCGTCCTTTGCGAACTAATTGTTGAATTGTAGGCATAAATGATTGTAAATCTAATATTTATGTTTCCCCCAAACATTTGGGGCTGCAAATTTACGGATAATTCTTCAATTTACAAAGCATCCAGCAAACAGATTTGCCAAATTTATGAATGGCATACCCTGACAACACAGAAATCACTTGTCAGCAAACGTATGAATCCAACAACCGTTGTGATAGCACAATAGACATACGGGCTGATGCCGTAATACTTCTCGGACAGCGGGTCGGCGGCGGTCCAGCGGGCGATGGCCGGGTTGTACATCCTGGCGCCGAAGTCGAGAAAAGGGATGCTGGCGCCGAGGAACGACTGATCCTCCTTGCCGGAGAAGTGCCAGCGATTCGGGGAGGATGTGGAGGCCACCGAGGTTGCCGGGGCTACCGGGGCGACGGCTGGCTCCGCGGCATATAGTGACCCTCCAACGGGTTCGGAGACCGGAGCAGTTACCTGAATCCGCTTGCCGAACGGGTAATAGTCGCTGGCCTCTACGACCGCACCGGTGTCGCCGTCGATGACGGAGCGCAGCTTCGTGCCGTCATAGACGTGCGTGTAGTGAAGCTGGTCTCCGGAAGCGGCACCGATCTCACCTGCAAGGTTCAGATGATTGTAACTGGGGTTCAAGCCAAGCCTGCCGATACTGTCATACGCATAACTTACCGTGTTGGAGGCGCTCAGCCCGTTGCCTGCCGAAAGGATCATCGTCTTGTTGGCACAATTTCTTCCACTATGATCGTTATTTACGATGATTCCATTCATTTCGAAAAACTTTACGGATCCAACCTGTTTTTGATAACCTTTTACTCCATATCGGTGTCAATTTGATAATATTGATAGTGTTATATGGCGACCTGTCATCGTACATTAGTAACTCGAAATCCGGATTATTGTAATTAGGATAATCCCCTATATTATATTCAGGGAACTCTCGTGGACCTGACCAATTCTCAACAGAATGAAACAGCATAAATCTTAACGATTCACTATGAACTTTTGTTATCGCATCCACTCCGCCTTGAATATAGATGATATTCGAACCATTTGGCTTTTTGCTGAACCCTTGAGCGGGAAAACTCCTATGCATCCAATTATAGACATAGTCAGGAGCAGTCGGGACAAACTGTAATGTAAGGAACTGATTCCTGCCATAATTCTTGCATCTTATCCAATTGGTCGCAGTAGTTGGACCCGAGATGTGATCTTTGTTGAAGAAAAGATAATAGTTGTTGGAAATAGGTGATAAGCAAACGCTTATGTATAACTTCTCCGAAGGGATATAGTACATGCATTCTCTCCCGCCCCAACTATTAAATAAATATAGGACTGCGATAATGAAAACCAACAATTTGGCTATTCCGCTCTTTTTCATTATGATCAATATGCTAATATTCCCTTAATCAACAACTTGCGCCATGCTTGACAGAAAGAACCCAAATCGTGATACTTTTCGTTCTTTAACTGTTGAAAGATTCTCCCCATATAGGCTGCCTTTATAAGCGACATTGGCCGTCTGGAGTTCATTGCTCAAGAAAACAGCCACCTTGCATGAATCTCTGAAATGGCTTTGTACTTCATATAAATCAGGGTGTTTAAGAATAAAGGATACTTTATTATTGGATACCTTCCTTTTGTCATGTCCATTAGAAATCAAAGACAATGATTCCCCCCGCCATGGTTCGTTGCACGAGATGTAACAAGTATTGGATTGTGTGAAAAAAAGTTGAAGATCACAATAGCCTTTCTGATTCTTCGACGGTCCGCTTCTACTCTTGTTGATTTGCAGGATGTCTGAGCAACTTGAATGTTCAGGCATGGTTCCACGCTCAAAATAGATTAAAGCACAAGTGTCCTTCGCGCCATAACATATCTCCATATATGTGTCAATGCTTGGTAAGTAATAGACTCCGTTATATTCGACCGTTTTACAGAGATTCTCATACATGATCTCAAAGACCATCTCAAGTAAAAACGCAACTGTCAAGGCGGTTATGCCGTAACCGCATATTCTTGCTATCTTTGGTATCACGTGTGTCACGCTATTTGTCATATAAATACCAGTTAATTCTGCGTTTATGGTTATAATTAAGATACCCTCTTGTCCATCCATAATATTCAGGAACTCTTGTCGATAGGCTTTCCCGTCGAAAACCTGTCTTTATGTTGTCTGAAATACTTGAACTGAGTATATTGGACAGTATTTGGCAGCCATCAAAAGCTGCTCTTGCGGATATCCATCCTATTCCATTAGCCCCGGCAACATAGCCGGCGGCAATATTACCGATATCTCTTGCAGAAGCGTATATGTTTTTCTCATCAGAGCCTTTGCCTATCGGCATACCACGATAAGGATCTGGTTTGGATCCGAGGATAGACGTAGACTCCCCATTGCTGACTTTAAAGTCATATTTATGGCCATTTCTAGCATTAGTCATATAATCAATTAGTTCCGGCTGCCACTTATCGTAAAACATTATTATTTCCTATCGTTTTTGACAAATAATGTGATGGTAATAAATAAGATATTGATCCCTACGTATAGTACAAAACCTTTTAAAACAAAAAGTGTTCCATTCAGATACCCAGCAGCGACCTCTATAGGTACAGAATCAAAACCACGCATCATATTTCCCAGAATCATTCTTTCTGATATCTCATATTTATAACTTACCAAAGTATTTATTATCATTAATATCACCAATATAAACGCTATTACTGATATTATTAGCCATATGATTTTAATCCATTTTCTCATAGCTATTTCCTCAATTTGTTACTTAGATACGATTTCATTGAACGCGGGTTAACAAACCTATGTGTAGATGGTATGGTTATCGGACTCCCAATTGGACTTGCATATATCACGCGCTGGTAGTTGAGTACTTTCGAACCACTCATTTTAATCAAATCCGATACAAATGTCGTACAATTGTTATTAAGCAGACTATATTCGTCAATGATATGCGCATCTGTATCATTTGCATATCGTTTACTCCTTTCACTAGGAAGTTGCCCGGAACTATCAAACAACTCATTTGCAATATTCATTATGTCATTATCCTTTACATCCGTCAAAGTAAAAATAGACATCTTCCCTTCTGATTGCTTGTAGTCATTGAATTCTTTGGCCTTATCTCCCGATAAACGAACAAGTACACCAGGACCATCTGATAATACATTTCCTTTATATGTATGGTCATATCTTCCATAAGTATATACCACCATTTCATCGCCCTCACCTGCACTTATCCAGGTATGTCCTAACCCTACAGTTTCAATGTACACCCTGACAGAATCGCCTTTAACATCTATATTTACAATTGGATTCCCGAGGCAATAGACATACGGACTGATGCCGTAATACTTCTCGGACAGCGGGTCGGCGGCGGTCCAGCGGGCGATGGCCGGGTTGTACATCCTGGCGCCGAAGTCGAGGAGAGGGATGCTGGCGTTCAGGATGGACTGGGACTCCTTGCCGGAGAATTGCCAGCGGTTCGGGAAGATCACTGTATGTGTGGTTCTGCAGGGCTTGTCAACCATTGAAGCAACTTTTATATAATGTATCATACTGTCGGACACGCTCAGATTATAATCAAGTTCCGCTTTTTAACTATGTCAGGCCTGTTTGAAAAATGGCGGAAGGCTCGGCGAAGCGCGTAAATATTGATCCCGTCAATGTACTTTTCCAGGCTAAATACACGGACACCACCGTTGTCAAGATAAATATAGACGCATAGATCAGCAGTCTTGGAATTCTCTTTGTTACGGCAAAAATCTATTTCTTTCACCTGCTCCCATCCAACCGTGACGATTCCCTCACCATCATACATGAATATTCCTTCCTTGTCGATTCTCAAATATTGATGTCTTGTCCTATAATATCTTTTCAAGTGCCTTATTGAGGCGATGACGCTGGATATGACTAATTTGGCCACCATCAAACCCAATATTATAGTAATAGTGCGACCTTTATATTCCAACCACCCTTTATACATAATGGCAAAAAGCGTAGTATAGAAAATAATGCACTTCACATTTGCTGTAACTATGTCTCTGTCGTCAATAATATATGGTTTCATTCGTCTTTGTTATATATCAAAAGACTGACCTTATGAGCTGCCACATCATTCGCGATATCTCCGACTTTTGTATTCCTTATCGCATTTGCTATGGAGAACTCAAAATCCCTTTGAGTGACAAGGCGATCATCAACCTCTAGCTTGACCTTCCTCGATCCGGACTTGCCACCTATATTTATGCCGGACATCCTCATCTCTTTCTTCACTTCTTTCTCAATCGAAGAACGTACGGCTTTTGAGGTATATTTTTGTTGCGCCTCCGTGGCAATTCTATCTCCTACATTAGTCGCTACCTTATTAAATGTTGGCTTCGCGAATCCTCCAAAAACCAAACCAGTTCCCGCATCCCACGCAACTTGCTTTGCTTCAACACTACCTTCTCCTATCAATTGGTTGGCTGTACTCCCCGCCGCACTTGCCGCACCTGCTGAGAGAACAGTCGCTACCGCCTTAGAACCCAACAATGACATCCCTCCTGTCGCAGAAACCAGCGCGTCTTCGACGGCTCCACCCACTGCGGCTCCACCGATCTCTCGCCAGTTCTTTCCCTCCGCAGCTGCGATTATGCCGCCGACTGCCGCTCCTATCAGTGCACCGACAACCACCTGAGGCATCTGGCCATCATCGTCTATGTGACTGATTGGATTCCCGAGGCAATAGACATACGGACTGATGCCGTGGTACTTCTCGGACAGCGGGTCGGAGGTTGTCCAGCGAGCGATGGCCGGGTTGTACATCCTGGCACCGAAGTCAAGGAGAGGGATGCTGGCGTTCTGGAAGGACTGGGACTCCTTGCCGGAGAAGTGCCAGCGGTTCGGGGAGGATGTGGAGGCCACCGAGGTTGCCGGGGCTACCGGGGCGACTACTGGCTCCGCGGCATGGCGTTCCCCATCGTGTTCAAGATGATGGGCAAGCGAGGCAACTCCTACACCCAAGAGAGGATTGAGTTTGTTAGCCGATTCATCCGCCTTGCGTAGCATTTCATACGTTACGCAACTATAACAGTATAATGTCTTATTACGCCCATAACCGCTGTGTTCTGTATTCAAGGGTATCGGTCCCCCCAAAGGCATATTATACATTATCAGAAAACTATTAATTCATTTTTGTCATATTCAAAAGATTCCGGCACATTAAAGCCTATTATCTTACTGACATACGATACTTTTTCGACAATGATGTTTTTACCAAAATCATCATTGCCTTTTTCTTTCATTACAATATATTTGAATGACTCTCCTGGTTTTAATCGTTTTATAAATGTTTTCCCTATGATCACTTCCTTGCTCGTTCGCACGACATTATCGGTCATCAATGCTGCTAGATTCAAGTCTTCATGAGAGGCAAAAAAGTATCTATAGATTCTCTTTCTCGCCGTTGTATTATGATTACTAAAATCCACCCATGTGAAGTACGGCTCTTCGGATTTATTCGTTATGAGATACTCAACAAAGGTGTTTTTTTCACCGCTGAAGTTATTAATGTATGAACAAGATTCGACATGCACTTTTATGTCCTTTGTCGTATGCAACTGACACATCATCATTAACGTTATCAAGATATAACCCTTCATTTCGTCAGATTGTTAAATGTTTCTTTTCTAGCTTTTAATATCATTGATTTTAACACGATATTGGTTCGAATCCGTATCTGGTCAGAGTCAAAACGTTACCATTCCGGTAAGAAGTAACGGAGCGTTCTCTGAAGGAGTCGGCGATTATATCATAAACAAGTGTCATTTGACATCAAATATTCATATTACTAAGGTTTTTATCATGATACCATTATAGATTTTGCCTATCGCTCCAATTTGTAATCGATGTTCTTCATATGAATATACCTGTAAAATGTAGCCGAATCCAATGGTCCTTGGACAGAATCGTCTGCTTTATCTACCACCCAGTAATAATCCATCCCATAACCATAAGGGTAATCCACAGTACCATAAATGGCTTCCGGAGGCCACTTAGGGCGTTGCCTGACAATAATATACCGATGATTCTTCCAATAATGTTCAACAACTGGTGGAATACCGTTTATTTTGTCGCCTAAAATGTCCTTCCTTTCCTTATAAAAATAGTACCCATTGCCCAAGCTAACCCTATCTAGGGTACATAACTCACAAATAAAGAATATAATAACCATTAATACAAATAATATTTTCTTATATAGCAATAATATCGGTTCTCTCATCTTTCTATTTTTGCTCAATGTGCCTAAGCAACCCATTACTCTTATTCGTTCCAAACAATAATATTCTGACTACACAGAATTCACTTGCCAGCAAACGGATGAATCAAACAACTGTTGTGATATGGAATTACTTATTAATTATCAACTAAAGTATAACCTCTTAATGTATTAAGATGACATCTATCAGTTATATTAGTATATATAGTTCTTATGCCATACTCATTAACATCTAATGACATAACATAAGGGATTGCATAACCATCTTTACATCGGCCATCTAAGCGGGCATACATTAGCGTATCCAACTTAACCATAAACAAAGGGTCAAAAATGTCAGCCAAAGGAAAATCCCCGATGTAATTCAACGCATATATCATTCCGCTTGAAGGAAAAGCACCAGCACTTGATTCAACAGTATATACCAAACAAGACTCGTAATCCACAAATCCATATATGTAGTCACAAGCAGCTATATGAATGATAGTGTCTTTGTTTTTCAAAAAGCAAGAGATCGTGATGATGGAGTCAGATGCATCTATATTAGAAATCAAATATTCCAACGAATCTTGAAGCCTGTCTGAAATGAACACCTTTTCCATTGAAGGACTGTCCTTGTCATCTACTATTTTACCTACTCTCGAATTGCGAATATGGTTGCCACACATCTGACCACACAATACTATTGATAAGAAGAATACTATCTTTTTCATACTATTTACGCATATAATAAATTTAATAATACTCCAAGGCATATTGTAAATAATAGGAATATGAATCTCCTATATCTAATCCAACCTTTATACGAAAGGATCGATATGATTATCCCACAACTACCAAATACTACATTTCTCAGCAACATTATATCTGGAAACTGAAATAAGAAAACATAGTTTGAATAATGGTAGAGAATAAACATACGAATAGAATCCGACAATAGTAACACACTTGCCATCAAGGTTAATAACTCTATGATTGTCTTTGTTTTAGCATTATCCATAAATTACCAATTTGAAGCAACTTTTTTATACTCATTCTCATCTGAATAAGTATGAACAGACACATTGTTATTTTTATCTCTGGACACAATCATATAGTAAGAGATCGTTTCTTCCCTTGTCTTATCTGGAATCTTAATACCTAGAAAAGATTTATAAGACTCAACTTTTGTCGTTGTCTTTGTATAACTAAAACCATAACTTGTTTTATCTTGATTATTTCCAAGTTTTGTAAAGTCAGAAATTGACTCGTTTCCTGCAAATTGATGGAAATTTCCCTTTATATTACCATATCGCTCCCTCAATGGTAATAAAGAATAGGATTGCCTGAGATAATTAGCAAAACTCACGGCACGTGGCTCAATAATATCTTTACGATATGCTGCATTTGATGAATTGAACAACCTGTTGCTATGATCGTAAGCGTGAAATAATTCATGCCCCATTGCAAGCATTGAATTAAAAGAGCCACCATCTACAGGAAGCCCCCTACGCCAAGGATTACCGACATAATTAATATTCAGATTATTAGAATCATACCCACTATCTGTAGTAAATAACTTTGAATTTAAAGTATAAACATCATTACTCTGTATAAGATGACTAATAACCTGACTCCCTAAACTTGTGACCGAGATTCTTGCAATGTTCTCAATTCCTCCTGCATAATTGTTGGCTAAATGAATAATTCGCCCATCCGAATCCACGTACGTCATAGGGCTATTCACGCAGTAGACATACGGGCTGATGCCGTAGTACTTCTCGGACAGCGGGTCGGCGGCGGTCCAGCGGGCGATGGCCGGGTTGTACATCCTGGCGCCGAAGTCGAGAAAAGGGATGCTGGCGCCGAGGAACGACTGATCCTCCTTGCCGGAGAAGTGCCAGCGATTCGGGGAGGATGTGGAGGCCACCGAGGTTGCCGGGGCTGCCTGGGCTACCGGGGCGACTGCTGGCTCCGCGGCATATTGTGACCCTCCAACAGGTTCGGAGACCGGAGCAGTAACTTGAATCCGCTTGCCGAACGGGTAATAGTCGCTGGCCTCGACGACCGTACCGGTGTCGCCGTCGATAACGGAGCGGACGCTGCCGATGTGGTCACGGAGGTGGATGAGCGGCCTATAGGAGACCGTGCCGGCGGCGGAGGTCTCACGGGCTATCCTGCCGGCGGAGGTCAGGGCGCAGTCAAGGGTTATAACCGGAGAACCCGTTTGACCTGCGGTCTGGGTGTATATTAAGGAGCCTCTGTACTGGTAGCCGTTGCCGCCGCCGTCCAACGCACGCAGTTTTGAACCGTCAGCAAGATATTCATACTCAGCCAAAGTGGCTCCGCCGGTGTTTTGCCTATCTTGCGCTCTAATTTTTGCAGGTTTATGACTACAAGATAAGCATTCCTGCAAATACATTTCTTCTCTCATTGCCGCACAACTATTCTTTTATCTACATTTGTACCAATTACCATCCATATGGCTCAATGTCTTGTCTCCGATATGAATATAGTTTATGTCTAAGATTTTTATAAGTCCTAACGTTTCAACGTCATCCAAATACACCATAATGTTCCCTGCAAGATCTACATCAATCCTGGGCACGCAATATTTGCTAAATTGCATTGCTATATTTTGAAGGGCGCTTGTGTCTTCCATTGATGTTGAAGTACCCAATGTCCATCCTTCTGTTGTCAATATGGAATGATCATGCCGATTTATATCTACTATGTAATAACCAGAATGATTGTTGTCATAGTTCTGAGATTTGACAAAGACAGTAATCTCACTCATGTTCCCGCTTCGCACAAAAACGACTGTGTTCTTCGGAAACGGAGACTCCGTCGTGTCAAGCCTTCTGATCAGATCATGAACAAAAGCCTCTCTCTTTTGGTGATTTACAGTTCTTACAAGTAAAACGACTATAACAATTGATAAGACAGTTGTGACAAAAGCCTTACCACATTTAGAAACGCTTGACATAACTAATATGGTTTCTGTGAATATGCCCTATAGTACATCTCTTTATAATGATGCTGTCTGGCATGGCGCACTCCCATTCTAATAGAAAACTGATCATCATTAGAATCGAACTGTGGTTTATAATTATTAGAACCTGGATTGAAAATACTATTAAACTGCGCTCCCATTCTTAATTCAAAAGATGTAAGCCCTAACGCTTTTCCTCCGGCCCCAAATAAGAAATTGCCAAAATTCATGTGGTTATGTGCCACTCCATCAATCAAAAATAATACCGGACTTGGGGCATCCAAAGGATCCGTGGAAACACCTTCATATTAATCAGGAATTGCATTATATGAAAAGTCCATTTTATGGCCACCTTTCCCTTCATGTAAAACATACGAGTATCTGTCCAGTAATGTGTTATTGGCCGTTTTATTCTTCTCGTCAAAAACTCCAGCCTTAGAAAGCATTGAGACAACGTCCTTTTCCTCAACGAATTGTATTTTTTGCAAAGTACCATTCTTAAGGTCCTTTACATCGTTTTTTGGATCAGCAAACTTAAACGACAGGATAACTTCATTCTGATCATTTACAATTCGACCAGTTCGTCCATGCCATAGGTTGTGCCACCAATTATCATCTACTGTTCGCTTATAATTGCCTTCTACATCAAATTCAGAATAACTATTCCCCGCTATATCCGTAAACAATATAGGATTATTAGCACAGTAGACATACGGGCTGATGCCGTAATACTTCTCGGACAGCGGGTCGTCGGCGGTCCAGCGGGCGATGGCCGGGTTGTACATCCTGGCGCCGAAGTCGAGGAAAGGGATGCCCGCGCCGAGAAACGACTGATCCTCCTTGCCGGAGAAGTGCCTGCGGTTCGGGGAGGTCACTGTATCTGTGGTTCTGCAGGGCTTGTCAACCATTGAAGCAACTTTTACATAATGTATCATACTGTCGGACACGCTCAGATTATAATCAAGTTCCGCTTTTTAACTATGTCAGGCCTGTTTGAAAAATGGCGGAAGGCTCGGCGAAGCGCGTAAATATTGATCCCGTCAATGTACTTTTCCAGGCTAAATACACGGACACCACCGTTGTCAAGATAAATATAGACGCATAGATCAGCAGTCTTGGAATTCTCTTTGTTACGGCAAAAATCTATTTCTTTCACCTGCTCCCATCCAACCGTGACGATTCCCTCACCATCATACATGAATATTCCTTCCTTGTCGATTCTCAAATATTGATGTCTTGTCCTATAATATCTTTTCAAGTGCCTTATTGAGGCGATGACGCTGGATATGACTAATTTGGCCACCATCAAACCCAATATTATAGTAATAGTGCGACCTTTATATTCCAACCACCCTTTATACATAATGGCAAAAAGCGTAGTATAGAAAATAATGCACTTCACATTTGCTGTAACTATGTCTCTGTCGTCAATAATATATGGTTTCATTCGTCTTTGTTATATATCAAAAGACTGACCTTATGAGCTGCCACATCATTCGCGATATCTCCGACTTTTGTATTCCTTATCGCATTTGCTATGGAGAACTCAAAATCCCTTTGAGTGACAAGGCGATCATCAACCTCTAGCTTGACCTTCCTCGATCCGGACTTGCCACCTATATTTATGCCGGACATCCTCATCTCTTTCTTCACTTCTTTCTCAATCGAAGAACGTACGGCTTTTGAGGTATATTTTTGTTGCGCCTCCGTGGCAATTCTATCTCCTACATTAGTCGCTACCTTATTAAATGTTGGCTTCGCGAATCCTCCAAAAACCAAACCAGTTCCCGCATCCCACGCAACTTGCTTTGCTTCAACACTACCTTCTCCTATCAATTGGTTGGCTGTACTCCCCGCCGCACTTGCCGCACCTGCTGAGAGAACAGTCGCTACCGCCTTAGAACCCAACAATGACATCCCTCCTGTCGCAGAAACCAGCGCGTCTTCGACGGCTCCACCCACTGCGGCTCCACCGATCTCTCGCCAGTTCTTTCCCTCCGCAGCTGCGATTATGCCGCCGACTGCCGCTCCTATCAGTGCACCGACAACCACCTGAGGCATCTGGCCATCATCGTCTATGTGACTGATTGGATTCCCGAGGCAGTAGACATACGGGCTGATGCCGTAGTACTTCTCGGACAGCGGGTCGGCGGCGGTCCAGCGGGCGATGGCCGGGTTGTACATCCTGGCGCCGAAGTCGAGGAGAGGGATGCCCGCGTTCAGGATGGACTGGGACTCCTTGCCGGAGAAGTGCCAGCGGTTCGGGGAGGATGTGGAGGCCACCGAGGTTGCCGGGGCTACCGGGGCGACGGCTGGCTCCGAGGCATATAGTGACCCTCCAACGGGTTCGGAGACCGGAGCAATCACTGTTGTCCAGTATCTCATTTTATGCGAATAACGATCCATCTCTATATGTAATTCATTCGTTCACATGATATCGTTCTTTCAGATCTGCCATTAGTTTATCAGCAATCTCTTTCTTTTCGTCCTCAGTCTTATTGTTCACTATCACATATTCTCTGTACCCAGGTGATATGATCGCCTTCCCTTTTCTTAACCGAATAGCTCTGCTCTTTTTATTCTTTCTTTGATCATATACAATCATTATCGTATCTCCAATCGACACGCTCTTTGTTATCGGCATTGACCCCTCATACTCTTCAGACACGACTTTATAGGAATATCTATAATGATAATGTTTCCCTATTATATAGCTTTCAGTAAGCACTGCTTCTGAAACTACAGCATGATCCATCATATTATGATTGGCTATCTGATTATATATATAAGTGAACAGATACATAATGATGAAACCTATGACATTTAAGAACATATCACTTTTAAATAAGTTCTTAACCTTTCTTTCTTGAATCTTAGTCATCCTCTTTTTCCTTTTCAATATTCCGTGGTGGAAGAACAAGCTCGAAAGTCACCTTTTCGACCATGCCGCTTGTGAACGAAAACAGATCGTCCAGCATAACAGAGAAGGTTTCGCTTTCCGCAAAAGCCTTCCGCGATCTCAAAGAGGCTCTTTCAGCTTTCGTCAAAGGTGCGGCGACTGACGGTGCTAACTTGGCATTTGCATCCTTTACAAAAGCCTTTTGCATAGCCTTTGAGGCTTCGGAAGAAGCAACATCTATAGCAAATCCAACAAAGGCTTCTTCTATAGTTTTATTATTATCTGCAATAGAGGAAAAGCCATCATCTATCGAATAATCGACCCCGGCGTCAAGCAGGTTCGCACCAACAACCGCCGCCTTCAATCCTTTAGATGCTCCCGGAGAGATGACGGCAGATGTAATGAATGATGTTCCCACACTTGTCAGGTCCACAGATTTCAAAGACTCCATGAAGGTCTTTCCTGCCGATAAGGAAACGGTGACTTGCGCTCCGGCATCCACCGCGGCTCCTACAACACCTTTGATAAGCGGAATAAACCAAACCGCCTTTCCATCAGGGTCAAAGCTGTTTGTCGGATTGTTTAGGCAATAGACATACGGACTGATGCCGTAATACTTCTCGGACAGCGGGTCGGCGGTGGTCCAGCGGGCTATGGCCGGGTTGTACATCCTGGCGCCGAAGTCGAGAAAAGAGATGCTGGCGTTCAGGATGGACTGGGACTCCTTGCCGGAGAAGTGCCTGCGGTTGGAGATGGTCGCCGAACTGGTTGTAGCTCTGGCAGAAATTGTTGTATATGATCGTTTAGATGCCATGAAAAAAACGGTTGACAAATACCCATTCTTTGCGAGCACAAGAATATTCATAATCACTTTTTTGCCAAGTACATAATGCCAATGACACCTTGTTTTTAGACACGACTTTTACGATTCTTTCCGTCACAGTTATTGATAACATGTCGTTTATTAGCTCTATGCTGACAAACAACGTTGGCACACCACATTTCAGTTTCCTTCTATAATTCTTGTCATAATTATCTAATCCTTGCATACTGAACCTTATGACTGTGTAGTTGGATATTTTCAGGCTATCTGCATCAAAGTTAATGGGAAGCCCGTCAACACATAGGTAAAGTACGTTCCCTGTGTTTTCTATAGACTTTGACCGATTGATTTGGTTGCCTACTACAAAAAATTCTATTTCCGTACATATTAGTGAGTTTATTGTATTCTGACCAAATGACCTTGATGCATTTGATAATAATATCATTACTATCAGAAAGAGTATTCTATGTGTGTTCATCTTTGTTTGGGTTTGACGAAATATTTTAAAGGAATTACAGCTTGTATTCCAGCCGACGTATACACATATACATTTGAATCAGACCGACCAAATACATAATGTGTGAATTGTCCTGCATTGTTTATATCTATAGTGGAAGGACATTGGGAAAACGAATAGATTATTTGTGCTGTTTTCACATTAATTGTATTCGTAGAAGATGACCTATTCTCAATAATAGTTCCACTTGGATGGCTATGAAAAGTAGACTTGTCTGACGGCAACATAATGGTTGCCATTGATTGTGTTTTAGGATTAGATAATAGTCCAGACTCTACTTCTACTACATTCCCATTACTGATGTAGCCACCATATTCCATATTATTGCTTGTTGGTTCACCTCCTTTCCCGTTATCTTTACTTATTATAGACACCATTTGCTCACGATTACTTTCTGAGCTTTCTATTTGTATGGAATTTGAATATGCTATATTGCTTTCTTGGAAAGCTTTTGCATATCCTGAATTCTTCTTGATGAATCTAACGGTGGCAGTTATCTCTTTTTTTGAAATACCGGAGCCTGGAATCCGAGTCTCACCATTGTAAAAATAGGTTTCAAATGTCTTTACGACATAAACCTTGTTATCATTCTTTGCGTCATTACCTATAATCTTTCCATTATGCCAAAAGTCAGCCGCTCCATTTATATCTATAAAGTTTATAGGGCTGCTATGGCAGAATGAATACGGACTGATGCCGTAATACTTCTCGGACAGCGGGTCGGCGGCGGTCCAGCGGGCGATGGCCGGGTTGTACATCCTGGCGCCGAAGTCGAGGAAAGGGATGCCCGCGCCGAGGAACGACTGATCCTCCTTGCCGGAGAAGTGCCAGCGGTTCGGGGAGATCACTGTATGTGTGGTTCTGCAGGGCTTGTCAACCATTGAAGCAATTATGACTCTTTCTCTTTTTGGGTTTCCACAATGAGAGGGAAACTCTGCACTATTATCATTGGGTCTTGAGTGAGTTTATTACCGAGTCCAAACACTCGACATTCCTGTCGTTTGTAAACTCCACTCGCAAACTGTCCCCATTTATAATGTAACTTCTCAGATAAGGTATTATCCCCCCTGTCACGTCCATGTCACAACTATACCGGTCCATATATAATTTAAAGTCCAAACTATCTATAAACTGACTATCCAAGAATTGATCGAGCGGGAAATGTCCATGACTGTTTACTGCGACTAAGGTCTTGTTTACATATTTGGCACCAATATCAACCTTATCATTAAAAAATATCTTACCCATTCCTATGCTTATAGGAGGGGCAATACCATGTCGCCCGGAGAAATTTATGATTGTATCATTATCGTTGACAATAAATGACACTGTTATAATGTCTCTGGAATGTATTGAATCCTGAACTCTGTGATATTTTTTACCAGGCAATGCAAGGATAAAGAAATCACTGGTGTCGATTAATTCATAAAAACTTTCCAAAGAGTCTTGAAGCATGGCGGACTTGAATATCTTTTCTAATTTAGGACAACTATCTCTTATATCGATAACTCTATTTGCCCCAGAATGACGAACAGGGCCGCCGCACATATGAAGGCAACCGATCATAGTCATGGTCGTGAATAGTGAATAAATTCTCATTACCTATTGTTTAATGTTCCGAAATAAAAACTTTTGTAACTCCTAATGGATCTAACAAATGAAGCATTATAATATATAGCCTACTTGAGTTGGGGAAATATACATAACTTTTTCGTGTTATGTACCCATTCTGTCTCACATCATTTATTACATTTCTTTGATCTGTAGTATAGAAGTTTGTACCATATCCCATAGAACTAATTTCATTATCGATGTCTATACCCGGATGAGAATGAACCGTGGCATTTGGTTGCTCATCCATATAATCCTTCCACGAAGACGCGTTGGATGAATCATGCTTTGTTCCGATGGTGTAGGTGTCACCGTTGCGGTGAACAGCCCACTCGACTTTTGTTTTGTCCGATGCGAATTTGAACACCTTGAATATGTCATTGATTCCGGTCTTTGAGGTATGGCTGCTTACCTTCGCCCCTCCATCCACCTTGGCCTCTGTTTTGGTCAGATCGTCAAGGATGCTCCGGTCAGAGACCGAGACATAATCATCCGACCAAACTCCATTATTATTCACATAATAAAGCCGGTGGTCATCACTTTCCCTTGTCCATACCACATTACCTCTTTCATCTATGGTCATAATGATTCTACGTATGCGTTTTCATTTACCAAAAGACCTCCTGCAGATTTTTTACCGTATCTAAATATTCAACCTTTTTCTCGTTAGAAAATACCAATTCCAGATTTTCTCCATTATAAACATATTCCTTAAAAAACGGAAGAACATTCCCATTATAGTCGGGTGATCTCACAATTATTGAATCATATTGTTCCAAGCTCAATCCGCTCAAAAACAAGCTGTCAAAGACAGAATCAACAACTATGCTACCATAGGAATTGACCGCAACCATCATATTATTGACACGCTTTGCACCGACTGCGATATCTTTGATAAATATCTTGTGAATTTTGTGGCTTGCCGGAAAACCTATAAAGCCATCAATTCCTCCATAAAAATTTATAATTGTGTCATTGTCGTTTGTGAAACAGCATAATGTGACCACATTATAAGAATGATCCGACTTTGTGTAACGGCAATATTTTCCTGGAGATTTAGAAATAACATAATAATCAGATGTGTCAACCAACCTCAAAAAGTTCATCAAAGAGTCTTGAAGCCTGTCGGAAATGAATACCCTTTCAATCGAGGAACTGTCCTTGTCATTGGCATCATCTCTTGCCTCAGAATTGCGGATAGGATTACCGCACATCTGGCAACATAGCACTACCCATAGTAGCAATAATAATGATTCTCTCATCTTTCTATTTTTTGTTTAATACGCCGAAATAAAAACTTTTATAACTCCTTACATTCTTAATGAATATAGCATTATTATATCCTACATTATACAATCTGCCCGAATTCGGGAAATACACATAATTCTTTCGAGATTTAATTCCATTTTGGTTAATATCCCTCTTTACTTTATTTTTGTCGTTATCATATTGAGTAGCCCCATATCCCATAGAATACGTTTCGTCATCCACTATTGCATTTATTCCCGGATGGGAGTGCAATGTGGCATTAGGCTTATCTTTGGTATAATCCTCCCACGAAGACGCACTATATGAATTATGTCCTGTTCCAATTGTGTATGTGTCACCGTTACGATGAACAGCCCACTCGACTTTTGTTTTGTCCGATGCGAATTTGAACACCTTGAATATGTCATTGATTCCGGTCTTTGAGGTATGGCTGCTTACCTTCGCCCCTCCATCCACCTTGGCCTCTGTTTTGGTCAGATCGTCAAGGATGCTCCGGTCAGAGACCGAGACATAGTCATCAGACAATAGGCCATCATTATTCATATAATAAAGCCGGTGGTCATCACTTTCCTTTACCCATACCACATTTCCCTTTTCGTCCATAGTCCATATATCCATTCCATTAGGGTCAATGATACTTATTGGATTTCCGAGGCAGTAGACATACGGGCTGATGCCGTAATACTTCTCGGACATAGGGTCGGAGGTTGTCCAGCGAGCAATAGTCGGGTTGTACATCCTGGCGCCGAAGTCGAGTAACGGTATGTTTGCATATAGGAAGGACTGGGACTCCTTGCCGGAGAAGAGCCAGCGATTCGGAGAGGTTGCGGATTGAGAGGTCGCTTCGACAGGCTCTGCGACCGGTGGAGGTGTGATCCGCTTGCCGAACGGATAGTAGTCGTTCGTCTCGACGACCGCTCCTGTGTCACCGTCGATGACGGAACGGACACTGCCAAGGTGATCGCGGAGATAGTGCTGAACCTTATAGGTGGACGAACCATCATCGGTGTTCTCTCGTACGATCCTGCCGGCGGAGGTCAAGGCGCAGTCAAGGGTTATAACCGGAGTGCCCGATTGACCAGCGGTCTGGGTGTATATCAAGGAACCTCTGTACTGATAGCCGTTGCCACTGCCGTCCACAGCACGCAACTTCGTGCCATCAGCAAGATATTCATACTCCGCCAAAGTGGCCCCGCCGGATGAAATGCGGCTTGTTAGGTTCCGGTCATTGTAATCGATGTCGAGCATAGAGAGGCCGTCACGGGTCAGGTTGCCGTTAGTGTCGTGGGTAAAGGAGCCTCCGCCACCGGACGCGCCGGTGTTGGAGATGCCACTCAACAAGTTGCCGTCGTACGAATACGCCAATATCTCCTCCGGGGTTGCCGCGTTCTCCCCGTATCTGGTCAAGGTCAAGGCATTACTGTTCCTGTCATAAGTGATGGACCTTTCACTGAATGAGTTAGTTTGCGCGCCACCGACAAATCTCCGCGCGTCCGTCAGACGGCCAACGCCATCGTATGACAACGACCAGGCGTTTGTCTCAGTTCCCGCACCGTGATTCCATTCCCACTCGGAAATGCCCCCATTATACTTCGGGACGGATCCAAGTGTAGGCTCCTGATACCGGAGAGTCATGCTGAACACACTGGAACTCAATCCGGTCAACTGGTCACGAATATTATAGGACAGGGTCTCAGTCAATGTTGACGGATTAGCCTCTGTGCCATATATCCGCCCTGTCATCCGGCCTATCTCATCATACCCATAGGACACGGACTGCGACCTGCCGTTCAGCGATGTCGTCTCCGAGACCAGTCTCTCCTGTCCGTCATAAGACCTCACTGTGACCAGCGAATCAATGCGGCCATCCGGAAGCGCGACCGTTTCCCTTGTCCTAGACGGCTTGCCCGTGAAAGTAAGGGACTGATGAATATGTCCGTCTCCGCCAAGCGCCTCCTTGCGGTGGCTCTGGATCAGGCGGCCTTGGTAGTCGTAATAGAATGACGATACCGTCTTGGACGTCGGGTCGGTCAGGGAATAGACGGCGGTGCCTGTCAGAAGCCCTTTGCACCTGTCAGATCCGACGACAGGTGTCCCGTAGTTGGACAGCGTGTCACACGCCAGGACGCGCCTTGCGTCAGACGGGACGAGGTCGTCCATGAACGAGTGGTCGTCATAATAGCTGACGGACAGGGGTTTGCAGTCGGACGGAACTGGGGTGTTGACCGAATAGCCGCCGAGCGGGGAGGCTCCGTCATACGTGGCCACAACCGGCACGGCAGGAGACGGGGCCTGAGCCGAAGGCCAGACACCGCTTACCGCGTCACGGCCCAGGGCGTCACGGAACGAGAACATCCACTTTCCTCTCTTCCTCATCTCTCCGTCTTGAGAAAATATAGGCACATCGCCCTTGTCGTACCTGTAAAGGATGGGAGCACAGCCAGGCAGCCTCTTGCTGACGCACCGGCCTTTGCCGTCATACTTGTAGACATAGGCCTGCGCAGACAACGGAGACGAGGAATCACCGAACATCCCTGATGAAGACATCACGGCTGAAGCCTCCGGTGTTAGTACATACCTGAGCAATCCAAGGTCATCATACACGTAATAGGTGTCCTGGTACCGTTCTCCATCAACCGTCCTATCCAGAGTCTTACGTCCGAGCCTGTCAGTGAACGTCAACGTGACGTTTCCGTCCTCATCGGTCTTTTTCTCAACCCTGAGGTTTCCGGAAGGCAGGATCCCGACGCAGGTCAAGGATGTGTCGAATTCCACAAGATACCCCGAACACGAGAGAAGTCCCGAGCCATCGTTCACCAGATACGAGGTTCTCACCGACTTCCCCCTTGTGTGCCATGGGGAGCCGGGGCCGTACTCTTCCGTCACGCGGTCAAGGGGCGAGGTCTCGTAGAGCGTCTTGGAGAATGCGTACGGATCCCAGCCGTAGATGGCGTTGGCCGACTTGGCCGCCGACGGGTCTGCATAGGCTCCTGTCGATGTCGTCATCGGAACCTGACAGAACTTTCTGTACGGCCTGCCGAAATCATCATATTCGCTCAAAAGGACTATGTCCTTGCCGGCAGGGGAAGCCGCTGTCATCACCGTCTCAACCGGCCGGCCAAGGAGATCGTGATAGGTGTTGGTCTCCTTGAAGGATGCCGCATCGGCGCTTAGGTAGTCTCTTGCCCGGATGCGGTTGCCGCCGGCTGATGGCCCGTAGCTATAGGAATAGGATGAGAGAAGCTCTTTCTCGTGCGTTGTTCCGTTCCTCACAAATGTCCGACAGAGTCTGCCGAGGCCGTCATATTCATAATCAAATATACTACCTGACTGACTCTTAAGATACGACAAGCCAACCAAAGGTTTGTATTCATAAGTGTTGACAAACATATCCGGCACGTCCCTGCATTTCAACCTGAATGAGACCAGCTTCTTTCGGATCTGCGTAAAGTCGCCGCCATTGAGGCCGGACGTGTCAACCTTATCCTTGACACAGTCCCAGTCACTGCCCTCCACCATGGCCACAGGGTAATACCCATTGTATCCCCACAGATAGACCGTCTTCCTGCCGTCAGTGTCCTCTGTCTCAAGAGGATTCCCCCTGCGGTCATATTCATTGAACAGGATCCTCCGCTCGGAGGTGCCAGTGCCGCGGATCGTAAGGGACCTGGCCGAGGGGGCGAAGAACGTCCCCGATGCGCAAGGATAGGATCCATAGCTTGTGGAAAGGGTTGTAAGCAGGTTCGCGCCATCGGCCGAGTTCTTATAGACATTCGTCTCGACCGGAATCCCGGTCATTCCAGCGGACACCATAGCCGGAAAGGCGCCGCCGGCCTTGTCCTGCGGGTAGGAGTAGGCGGTCACCTTCCTGTCGAGGCCGGGAAGCCCTACATCCTCAGTCTTCGTGACCACGTTGCCATAGGTGTCGTAGGTGTACGACGTGGTCTTGGTCAGCGTGCCGTTGGTCTCAACGGCCCTCTCAGTCGCGGACGACAGAAGCCGCCGCCCCTGGCTTATGGTGGTGGTCAGACACAGTATCTTTTTGTTCTCCTCGGGAACCGAGGACTCGTCGACTCCGTAGACCCTGCCGGACTTGTAGACCTGGCGGCGCTTGACGGCGGTCGCGTCCGTGCCGTAGTCGAGCTCGGTCGAGTGGCTCCAGTCTGTCCCGCTGACCTTGCGCAGGGCACCGCCATCAATGGCATAGGAGGTCTCCGAGGTCTTCGCGCCAGATGTCCATTCCTTGCGGTTGTCGTGGACAAGGCTGGTGCCATGGGTCTTCATCGGATGCGACGAGGCGATGTCAAACGAGTGCGTGACGGTGCCTGACATATCCGATCCGGCAGAGTCACTGGACCTGCTCTCGAACACATACGGGTAGCTCACGCTTGATCCGTCACTCGACAGGAGTCCGACCAAGGTGTTGTCCGTCCACACGCGCTCCTTGTAGGTCGCGAGGACGGAAGGCAGGCTCCCGCCATATTCGGTGCAGACCGTCTCCCTATAGTAGATCTCGTTGGTGTCCGCCGGGTATGAGGACGGCGCCGGGATGACTGTGCGGACTCCTCCTCCATTAACGGTGGACGGATAGGTGCTGTAGCGGAAGTTGCGGTACATAACCCTCCCGTCACCGGCCATGTCGCGGATCTGCCTTATCCGCAGGCCGCCGGCCATGCGCGGAGCCCCGTCGTCATCGATGTAGCGGTGCGCCTCATAGCTGAACTCGGTCCGCCCTCCGGTCGGATAGGTCACCGATGTCAGGATTCCGGCCTGCATCGCCTCCTCGTCAGGGCTGCGGTCTCCGCCGGGGATGGTGAGTGTCACCGTCTGGCTGGCGGAGGGGAAGTTGTTCACCGTCACGTCTGTCCTCACCGTGGGCACCAATGTGGCGTTGTCCTTGGCGTTATAGTACCCCCATCGGTCTACGGAGCGGGTGTCCCTCGGCGGGGGAGCGCCGTTGTAGGTGAAGGAATATGTCTCCGCCTCCCCGCCGTCGGGGGACTCGATCCTAACCGACTCAAGCCTGAGGGAGAAGAAGTCCCTCATGTAGGTCTGATTGAATATGATCCTTCTGACCAGACCTCCGGACAAATCATAGATCTCGATGGATTCCAGCCCCTTGTCCATCTCGGAGTTCATGTTGAACAACACGTGGCCGGCACTGAAGTTGATCCTCCTGACGTACGAGTTGTACTGCGTCATGTCCTGCCTGGCCGGCATCGGGAAGGTGTAGCCCGTTGGGTACATGACCGTTCCAAGGTTCGCCTCGACAAGGCCGCCTTCGGCGCTGTCGTACCGGTAGATCTTGCTGTCGAAGCTCTGGTGCGTGGACACGTTGACAAGCGGGATGGTGCAGGCGGAATGTCCGGTGTAATTGTCAAGGATTGTCAGGGCGTCCGCGAACCTGGAGCAGAACACCTCCGTCACGTTTGAGCCGTACTCGAAGGTCACGGCCCTGCCGGTCGTGGCCGAGCGGATCTCGCGTATCTTCCACGATGTCCTCACGTCAAGAGCGGAGCCGCCGAACATGTGCGTGACATAGTCGCCGAAGGAACGTTCCGGGCCTCCGAAACTGTAGGCGGTCCCTTGTCCGTCGGTGATCCTGAACCCGGTCATGGCACTGCCGCCCGTCGGCGTCACCTTGACGTTGTCGCGTGGAATTGTCACGGGAGTGATCGACCCGTCGGTTCCGCGCCGGAGGTACATCCTGCCGCCCCCGCCCGGAAGAGCGTAGCTGAACTCGTCCAGATCAACGTCAACCGCCTGTGTGTAGATGGCGTTCAGCTGCTCGTAGGTCGGTGAGCCGGAAAGAGCGATCGACGCGTTGTAGTTGATCTCGTCCGCCACCCCGTTGATCGTCCGCGACAGCGACGGACCCGTCGTGAGGCTCCAGCCGTCACCCAGCCAATGGCTCGAACGCATGTTCGGCTTGAGTCCCGACGCATGGTAGCTCAGCGTTATCGGGATCCGGATGTCGCCGTCCACTATCTCGTAGAGCGGGATGCTCGTCTGCACGAGGCCGTTGCTCAGATTCACCGGGTAGCTGATGTATGTGGCCAGCTTAGAAGCCTCGGGGGAAGGGGGGATCACGTTTGGACGCTCAAGCTCCGGCAGCTGCGCATGGAGCGGCAGGCTGACGAGTGCCAGCAGCACGGCGATGATGGGAATGGCTTTTTTCATGACTTCGGTTTTTGGGGTTATATATACATGGTTAATTTACCGCTCGCAAGATACGAATTGTTTTGAAACAATACGTTTAAATGGGATAATCTTTTCAGGTTTTTTGTCTTGCATCGATGACACAGAAAGCCACTTGCAGTAGAGCCGGATGGTCAAGGGACTTCGGACGGCGTAGCCGCCCGTGGCTTCGTGAACGGGAGGGGGCCGCGCCGAAGGCGTGGGAGGGATAGCACCGACAGGTGCGTACCGTGCCGAAGTCCCTTGACCATCCGGCTCCAAAAGCGCTTGTCTGCTACATCGTCAACCCCCCAAAAAGACCCCAAATCGCTAACACAGCGGCCTGGTTCAGGTGGTCTTGCGGTAGCTCAGGACAGCCCAGGTGGTCGTGAACGCGCCCAGACAGGCAAGGCTCAGCAAGTCCGGCCACGTGTCCGCCAGCGTGCAGCCCTTCAGGACAATCGAGCGCATCGCGTCGGCGAAGTAGCGCAGCGGATTGGCATAGGTGATCGCCCGCGCCCATCCCGGCATCGACTGGATGGGTGTGAATATTCCGCTCATCAGCATGAACACCATACTGAAGAACCAGATGACGAACATGGCCTGGCGGGCATTGTCGCTGTAGTTGGAGATCAGCAGACCGAAAGAAGCCATGACTACGATGTGGGCGAATGTGAAGATCACGATGTCCAGCAGGCTTCCCCGGCAGCCATAGCCGAACACGGCATACGACAGGCCAAGACAGGAGAAGACCATGAAGAACGCCACGGCCACATAAGGGATCATCTTGCAGAGGATGAAGGCGGTCTTGCTCACCGGAGTCACGTTGATCTGCTCGATGGTGCCGCGTTCCTTCTCCGAGACGATGTTCAAGGCAGGCAGGAAGCCGCACATCATCGTGATGGCGATCACGATAAGCGCCGGGATCATGAAAGTCTTGTAGTCAAGGGACGGGTTGTAGAGATAGTTTTCCCGGGTGTCGAAACGGGTTCCGGCTGCACCGCCCTGGGATTTCGTCCCCGAAACCGAGGCTACATATTCAGTGACAAAGGCGTTGAGGTACTGGGAGCCGATGCTTCCTCTGGTGCCGTTGACGGTGTTGACCTTGATCCCGACGGGAAGCGGGTCGTTGGTGTCTCTGTCCGACTCAAGGTAGCGGGCGAATCCGGAGGAGATGGTCAGGATGGCGTCAGCGCCGCCGCGGTCCATGACAGTCTGCGCGTCTGACGGAGACTCGGTTACCTCCCGGATCTTGAAATAGCCGGACGAGGCGCATTTCTCCGTAAGCAAGGCAGACTGGTCAGACTGGTCGCTGTCCACGATCACCAGACTAAAATTCCGCACCTCCATGTTCGCCGCGAAAGGAAAGACCAGAATGATCAAAAACGGGAAACAGAAAACCATTCTCGGCATTCCAGGATCCCTTAGGAATTGCTTGAACTCCTTCTTCAACAGATACTTCCAAACTTTCATCTCACAACCTTGTCTTGAAATTCTTGATACTTACAACCAACAGAAAGACCATCATGCCGGTCAGGACGGCGAACTCCTTGGCGACCGCCTCAAGGCCGGCTCCCTGGATCATTATCTTCTTCACCATGATGATGAACCACTTGGCAGGGATGATGTCGGAGAGCATCTGAAGAGCGACCGGCATGCTCTCGCACGGGAATATGATGCCGGACAGCATCATGGTCGGCATTGTCAGTCCCATACCGCACAGCAGCATCGCCGTCTGCTGTGTCTTGGAGAGGACTGACACAAGCAGTCCGAGTCCCAGTGACGAACCGACGAAAACAAGCGACACCAGGGACAGTAGTGTCAGGCTGCCATGGATCGGCACCCCCATGACAAAGTGGGCCAGAAGCAGGACGCTGACGAAATTGACGACCGACAGGGCAAGGTACGGAATCATCTTGGAAAGGATGATCCAGAACGGCTTGACCGGAGACACAAGGAGCAGCTCAAGCGTGCCGGTCTCCTTCTCCTTCACGATGGACACCGCCGTCATCATCGAGCAGATCAGCATCAGGATCAAGCCCATGACTCCCGGCACGAAATTGTAGGACGAGTTCATGGCCGGATTGTACATCAGCTGGACATTCGGCCTCATCGAAGCCTTAGGCTTCCCGGCAAGGCTCTCAGACAATGTCAGTTCCTCGCTTTGAAGCACTCCCTTGATGTAGCTGGTGACCACCTGGGCGGTGTTCGGATCAGAGCCGTCGCTCACAATGCGGACGCAGGCCTTACCTTCCGAGCCGGCCTTGCCGTCAAAGTCCGTACCGAAGCAGAGCGCCGCGGCAGCCTTGCCTTTGCGGATCCTGTCCCGGGCCGGAGCGAAAGATCCGTGGATCTCGCCGACGGCGAGGTACTTGTTGCCCTCGATCCTGCTTATGACACTGCGTGCCAAAGGGTCACAGGCATCCCCGACCACATCGACGACGGCGTTGCTGACATCCGTGCTTATCGCGAAGCCGAACAGGATGATCTGCACAACCGGCATCACCAGAACGATCAGGGTAGTCCGGAGATCCCTGAATATGTGTCGGAACTCTTTCTGTATGAACGCTATTATCTCTCTCATGCCTCTCTCTCGGCCTTTCCGGCGATTTTTGTGAACACCTCATCCATGTCCTTGGCCCCGTAACGCTCCTTCAGGGCTGCCGGGGAATCCAGCGCCTCGATGCGCCCGTCCACCATCACGGAGACCCTGTCACAGTATTCAGCCTCATCCATGTAGTGCGTCGTGACAAAGACGGTGACACCCTTGGAGGCTGCCTTGTAGATCATTTCCCAGAAGTTCCTTCTCGTCACGGGATCCACACCGCCCGTCGGCTCGTCAAGAAACACTATCTCGGGATCATGCACCATCGCTATGCTGAAAGCGAGCTTCTGCTTCCATCCGAGCGGCATGTCCCTAACGAAGGAGTTACGGACATTCTCCATCGACAGAGCCTTCAGCATCTGGTCTGTCTTCTGGGCGATCCGCTTGCCGTCAAGCCCGTAGATGCCAGCGAAAAGCTCGATGTTCTCCCACACCTTCAGGTCGGGATAGAGGGAGAACTTCTGGCTCATGTAGCCGATGTGCCGCTTGATCTTCTCCTGCTCGTTGACGATGCTGTACCCCGCGACATCGCCCTGTCCGGATGTCGGACGGCTCAATCCGCAGAGAATGCGCATCGCCGTGGTCTTGCCGGCGCCGTTCGCACCCAGAAAACCGAATATCTCCCCTTTGCACACTTCAAAGGAGATGTCATCCACCGCGGTGAAATCCCCGAACTTTTTGACCAGATGGGAGATACGCACAGTCTTTATGTCCTTGTCCATAACGTCAAGCAATTTAGGAACATTCAAAAAACTTCCTGTCAAACTCATTATTCCGCACCGGAGGAGCCTTCCGCGGCGGAAGAGGAAAGCCGGATGAAGCAGTCCTCGATCCCCGGAGTCATCCTCCGCACGTCGCAACCTTCGATTCCGGCACACCGAAGAGCCTCGGCGAGTCCGGTCTCATCCGGCCCGTCGTCGGTGACAGACACGTGGCACGCGCTGCCGAACGAACTGCAATCCAGCACTCCCCTCACACCGCGCAGAGCGCCGAGCGTCTGGAACATGTTGCCACCGCTCACTGAATATATCCGGTTCGGGTATCGGGAAATGATCTCCTCCGGACTGCCGAGCCCGATGACACTGCCGTCAAGAATCATGGCGATGCGGTCACAAAGACTGGCCTCGTCCATGTAAGGAGTCGAAACCACTATCGTCACGCCCCTGTCCCTGATCTTTTTGAGCATAGCCCAGAACTCCTTGCGGCTCACGGCGTCGACACCGGTGGTCGGCTCGTCAAGGAACAGCACCTCGGGATCGTGGACAAGGGCGCAGCAAAGCGCCAGCTTCTGCTTCATTCCTCCGGAAAGAGCGCTCGCCTTGCGGTCCTTGAACATCTCGATCTGTGAATATATTCCCTTGATGGTCTCGTAGTTCTCCTCGATGGTCGTACCGAACATCGTGGCGTGGAACTTCAGGTTCTCCTCGACGGTAAGATCCTGATACAAGGCAAAATGCCCTGGCATATAGCCGATCCTTCCCCTTATCTCGCGATAGTCACGCACCACGTCCAGCCCGATCACCGTCGCGGAACCGGAGTCCGGGAGGGTCAGGGTGGTCAGGATCCTGAACAGGGTGGTCTTCCCCGCTCCGTCAGGGCCGATGAGGCCGAACAACTCACCTTTCCGGATGTTGAAGCTTATGTCCCTCAAGGCTTTGACCGACTTGTAGGACTTGCTTACATCTTTAATCTCTATCGCTGTGTCTCTGTCCATGGCTACCTCCTCACATAGGCGTACATTCCAAGACGAAGGGTTCCGTCATTCGGCACGGCCACTTTGACGGCATAGACCAGATCCGCCCGCTCGTCACGGGTCTGGATGTTCTTAGGGGTGAACTCCGACTGTTCGGAGATCCAGATCACACGTCCCTGGATGCGCTTCGGTGAAGCGGTCCCGTCATCCGGAATCACGGTCACCGTGTCGTTCAGCTTCAAGCCGGACAACTGCGCCGAGGAGAAATACGCCCTGACGTACATCTGGTCCAGGTCGGCGACCTTGAAGAGCGGCTTGCCGAGGGTGACGAACTCACCGGTCTCGGCGTAGCGTGTCAGCACAGTCCCGGAGACCGGAGCGACGATGCGGCATTTCGCGAGCTGATCCTCAAGCCTTGCGAGCTGGATCTCATAGCCCTGGACCTCGGATCTCACTGAAGCGTTGCCACGCTCCCAGCTCTGGGTCTGTGCGGCTATCTGCGCCTTGAGGACGGCGATCTTGTCCGTGAGGTCATCCACCTGCTTGCGGGTGGTGGCGTTGCCTTCCAACAGTTTGGAGTACCTTTCGTACTCACTCTGAAGGTTTTCCAACTGGCTGAGGTTCGGCTGGCCTTGCTTCTTGATGTCCACCAGCCTGGACGACGATCCGGCGATGCGCTCGCGCAGCTCCATTATCTGAAGGTAGGTCTGGACAGAGTCCAAGGCTCCGAGGAGCTGTCCCGCCGTCACCACCTCGCCTTCCTCCACAGCCATGGATAGGACACGTCCGGCATTCTCGGCGGACACGGTCACCTGAGTGGCGTCAACCTGACCGCATGCGTCATATTCAATGTTCTTTCCACATCCGGCGACGACCAGGGCCAACGCCGCGAAAACAAGTCCGCTTTTCATATTCATAATCATTGTCATGTTCTTTGTCATTGTACTCCAAGTGTTTGCCGCAGGTCAAGCAAGTCCATGATGTAGGTCACCTTGTGGACATTGTAGCTAAGGTGCGCCTTGAACTCCTCGTCCAGCAGGGAAAGGTAGTCGTTGACTGCGATCACACCCTCCTTGTACTGCCTCTCGCCCGTCTCCCTGATGCTGCCGCGGAGGGAGATTATCTCCTCGTCGCGCCTGAGGACATCCTCGTCCTTCTCCACCTGGCTCCGTTTCTGGACAGCCTCCATCGAGGTGTTAAGCATGAAGGACTCGCGTGTCAGCTCAAGCCTGCGAAGATCCGAGTCCGACTTGCGCCGGTCGTTCCTGAGTGTGTAGAGCGCTCCGAAATCCCACTGGAGCTTGACACCGGCCACGAAGTACGGATCGAAACTGCCGGAGAGCATGTTCAGTCCCGGACGGCCGTAGCCAGCCTGCAGGTTGAGGTTCAGACGCGGCCACAAAGAAGTGTTGAGCTGATCCTTCTGCGCCTGCAGCTGCACCGCCTGGGCATCATAGAGGGCAAGCTCCGGACGCTTGATCTCCATCGCCAGGTTGCTTTCCGGCTCCGGCTCGACAAGGGTCAGCCCCGTCATGTCCTGCCCGGTAAGCAGACCCAGCATCCGCAGATAGGCCTTCCGGTCCGTCTCCAGGGCGGCCTGCTGCTGCTCGCAGGTAAGAATGTTCACCCGGATCTGGTCGAGATCCGATGGCCCGGCCATGCCGCCGTCCACCAATGTCTGTACCTCTTTCTGATTGCGGGAGAGGTTGGACACCAGCACGTTGTTCAGCTCTATCTGCTTGTCCAGCAAGATGATGCCAAGGTAGATCGACTGCACCTTCGAACGGATGGAGTACATGTTGACCTCCAATTGCCTACGCTTTACCTCGGCTCCCGCCTTGATCTGACGGCCTTTGGCCGCGGTCGCGCCTCCGTCCCAGATCTGCTGGGTGAGGTCGGCGGTCACTCCGTACTGGTCATGCGGAATGTCAAACTCGAAGCCCGGCATGTCAAAAGGCATCTCGACCACATCGGACTGCCAGGTCGCCTTGGCGGAAATGTTCAGCCGCGGCACCCAGGCAAGCGAGGCGTTCTTAAGATCATAACCCTGACAGGCGTCGATCAGCCCCTTCTCCTTGATCTGAGGATAGTTCTCGTAGGCCATCCTGACACATTGGTCAAGAGTGGTCTGTGAATACGCCTGTACGCAGACCAGCAACGTCAGAGCGAGTGTTTTCCATTTTAACTTCTTCATATTCATAGGATTGTCACATTATCACTTGAACAGGCGGCAGACAATCAATTCCACAGCTTCCTTTTTGCGCGCCTCCAGGTACTCCGCCCTGCGTGTGCCTTCCACTCCCAGCACATTGCTGACGAGAGGATCAAAGAAGAACGGAGCCGCACACACACTCACGATATCGCCGATCAGTTCCTCGAACGTGATGTTCCGGATCCTCCCGTTCACGACTTCCGACTCCGTTCTTTTCTTGTGGGTGTCCAAGGCGGAGGACATGTAGCTTCCGACCTTCGACACGTAACTTTCCATCAGGTCAGGGCGTTCCTTCGCGACCTCAAGCAGCAGCGACAATTGCCCGCTGTGGGCGCTGAAGAAGTCGAAGCAGATCTCCGTCGTCTTCCTGATAAGGTCGGGCTGGAATATGTCCGTCACCATTATCGACTTGAGACTCTGCAGGATCTCCTCCAAATAGGTATCAAACACCTTCAGGAATATCTGATCCTTCGTCCTGAAATAGTAGTGCAGCATGGCATGGGTGACACCGGCCTGTGCCGCTATCAGCGTCGTGGTGGCGCCTTTGAATCCTTTCTCGGCGAAAAGTTTCTCCGCCGCCCTCAGGATGTCCTGTTCTTTATTCTCTTTTTTCAACTTTGTCTTTGGATTAACAATATTGTTTAACACGACTGTTAACACAGCAAAGATAGTGTTGTTTCTCAAACAATCAAAGATATTCCTGAAATATTTTCAAAAACGTTGCAATTCTCAAAAAATGGCTATCTTTACCTTATGAATAAGAGAAAGCACATCATCACCATCGCCGCCGTCCTGGCGGCTGTTTCTATGAATATGACCGCTCAGCCGGCCCAAAGAACCATCTGGAACGATGGATGGACGTTCACCAAGGACGGGGAAAGCCGTGTCCTTGACCTGCCTCATGACTGGGGTGTGGACGGGCCGTTCGTGCAGGAGTACCCCGGGGAGACCGGAAAACTGGCCTGGTGGGGCAAGGCGGAATATTCAAAGATTCTTTCCGTGACGGCGAAAGACCTTAGGTCGGGAAAGCGGTTCCTCCTCGATTTCGGCGGAGCGATGTCCTATGCCAAGGTCTTCTGCAATGGGAAGGCCGTCACCGAATGGCCGTACGGGTACGCCTCGTTCCGCGCGGATCTGACTCCGTTCGTCAAGGAGGGGGACAATCTGGTCAAGGTTACGCTTGACAATCCCGGGGAGTCCAGCAGATGGTATCCCGGAGGAGGAATCTACCGGAACGTGTACCTGACGAAGGCCGACCCCGCTGGCGTGGCGCAGTGGGGGACGTTCGTCTCGACGAAAGGAAATGATGTCAGCATCGGGATCACGCTCCGCAACGCCGGGAAGGCCGTGGGAGGAACAGTGCGCACGGAGATCGTCAGGGTCATCAATCCGGGTTCTTCGGCCACCGGGCCGGTCGAGGTGATCGTGGACGGCAAAGCAAGGAAAGCCATAGTGACCAAACTGGACGCTGTCACGGACGGCGGCGAGGTCATCCAAGAGTTCACACTGAAAGACGCGCGGTTCTGGAGTCCAGAGGCACCTGAACTCTACCAAGCCGTCACCACCGTCACCACAAGAGGCGGAGGGAAGGACGTTTACCTGACCACATTCGGACTCAGAGACCTGGAGTACAAGGCCGACGGGCTGTACGTCAACGGGCAAAGGACATTCATCAAGGGAGTCTGCCTGCACCACGACGCCGGGGCGCTAGGAGCAGCCTGGAACGAGACGGCGTGGGTGAGAAGGCTGAACATGCTCAGACAAATGGGCTGCAACGCCATCCGCACATCCCACAATCCTCCGGCGCCGGAACTCCTCGACCTCTGCGACCGGATGGGATTCCTCGTGATGGACGAGCTGACAGACACTTGGACAATCCCGAAGAAAGAGAACGGCTACGCCAGACTGTTCGATGAGTGGGCGGACAAAGACCTGAAGGCCATGATCCACAGGGACCGCAACCATCCGTCAGTCATCATCTGGAGCATCGGCAACGAGACCGGTGAGCAAGGCTATCCGGAGAAATACGGCATCGCCTACCACCTCACGGAAGTGTGTCATAATGAGGATTCTACAAGACTGACAAGCTTCGGCAGCGACAATCCGTGGGCCAGCGGACAGGATTTCCGCAACACGATGGACATCTACGGATTCAACTACAAGCCGCACCTCTACGGCAAGTTCCACGCCGCCAATCCGGGCAAACCGTTCCTCGGAAGCGAGACCGCATCGACCGTCAGCTCAAGAGGTGTGTACATATTCCCGCCAAGCGACAAGGAAGATGGCGCCTTGGACAATTTCCAGGTGTGTTCGTTCGACATGTTCACCGTTCCGTGGGGGCAGCTGCCTGACCAGGAGTGGGCGGAGGAGGACAGGAACCCTTCCTGCCTCGGAGAGTTCGTCTGGACCGGATTCGACTATCTCGGCGAGCCGACACCTTTCAACGCCGACCTCACAATCCTGACAAACTTCCACGACGAGGAGGCCAAGGCCAGGGCAGAGAAGGAGCTGAAGGAGAAAGGAGCGATCGCTACTCCTTCCAGAAGCTCGTACTTCGGAATCATCGACCTCGCCGGCTTCCCGAAGGACAGGTACTGGCTCTACAAGTCCCGCTGGTCGTCAGAACCCGTACTGCACCTGATGCCGCACTGGAACTGGCCGGGACGCGAGGGGAAGATCACTCCGGTGCAGGCCTACACGAACTGCGCCGAGGCGGAACTCTTCGTCAACGGGAAGTCCTACGGCAGAAAGGCAAAGGGGGCCAACGAGTATCGCTTCCTCTGGGACAACGTGGTCTATGAGCCTGGCACCGTGAGGGTTGTCGGCAAGACCGCGGACGGGAAGACCATCGAGAGCGCCGTCGCCACAAGCGGAAGCCCGGCGAAGATCCTGATGGCTCGTGAATATGGCAGCGGACCTTCAACGGAGTTCGGCGGAGACTGCGCTCCGGCACGTTCACGGACATATTCATCGGAAGACATTGTCTTCGTGGACGTAAAGGTCGCGGACAGGGACGGGAATATGGTACCGACAGCGTCCGACAGGCTGAGGTTCAGCGTCTCCGGCCCGGGTGAGATCGTGGCCGTGGACGCCGGCGACGCGACCTGCCACACGCCGTTCCGCTCCGATGAGATCAAGGCTTTCGGCGGCCTGGCAAGCGTCATCGTAAGGCGCACGGGCCCCGGAACTGTCATCCTGAGAGCCGAGAGCGAGGGACTTGAGGCGGGAGAGACCGAATTGTGACTGAACAAACATATTCATTAATATTTATGAGGAAAAATTTCGTACTTGCCTGCGCGGCGGTGCTCCTTTGCGCGCCGGGTTTCGCGCAGACGCAGAAAGCCAACTACGCCCTCGCCGAGAGATTCTCGGCCAAGAGGGTAAATCAGATGGTGTTCTCCACGCAGATCACCCCTAACTGGTTCAGGGACAGCGACAAGTTCTGGTACAGTTGGAGGACTCCGCAGGGGACCCGCTACTACATTGTGGATCCTGTCAAGGGCACCAGGACCGAGGTGTTCGACATGGACAGGCTCGCGATGCAGGTGACCGAGTTCGTCCGCTACCCGTTCGAGGCCAAGCATCTTCCTATCAGGGATTTGAAGTTGAAGGATGACAAGGAGTTCACTTTCAGCATCATCTCCGGCCTCAAGAACGACAGGGACACGACCTGTTTCCGCTACGAGATCGCCACCGCCAGGCTTGACACCGTGGCCAAGGAGAAGGACAAGTACCCTCGCTGGGCCTCCGTCGCCCCTAACGGTGAGTTCGGAGTCTTCGCCAAGGGTTCCAACCTTTGGGTGATGGACTCCACAAGCCTTCGCAAGGCGGCCAAGGACGAGAAGGACAGCACCATCGTGGAGCATCGTCTGACCACTGACGGCATCCGCCAGTTCGGCTACGGCTACGGCAACTACTCCGGCGACACCGAGGCCGACTCCACCAAGAGGCACTATCCGGGCGAGCTTGTCTGGTCTCCGGACTCGAAGCGTTTCGCCACGATGAAGTGGGACACAAGGAAACTCGATGATCTGTGGGTCATCAATTCCGTCAGCGGCAAACGTCCGGAACTGGAAACCTACAAGTACCAGATGCCAGGGGAGCCGGGACCGAAGGGCTACCTTTACCTGTTCACGATGAACGGCTCGCGCGATGGAGCCTCCTTCAAGGAGATAAAGAGCCAGGCGTTCAAGGATCAGGAGGTGTCACTGCAAGGCGCGAGGAGAACGGCCAAGGACAACTACCTGGACTACTGGAAGAACGAGTGGCTTGGCGACAACACCGGGTTCTACATGGTGCGCCAGAGCCGTGACCTCAAGAGGCTTGATCTCTGCCGGGTGGACGTTGACTCCGACTCCACCAAGACCATCATCTCCGAAAGGGAAAGGACCTACGTGGAGTACCGCGCTCCGTTCCTGATCGGTGGCGGAAAGCAGATCCTCCACTGGTCCGAGCGCAACGGATGGGCGAACATCTACCTCTACAACAGCGACGGCACGCTGGTCAGGAATCTGACCGAAGGGGCGTTCCACGTAGAGGACATCCTCGGGGTGAACGAGAAGGAGGGCTACATCCTGCTGAGCGCATGCGGAGTCAACAAGGACGAGAATCCTTACCAGATGCACACGTTCAGGGTTCCGCTCACGGGCGGCGCTCTCCAGCAGCTGGACATGAACGACATGGACGTTCTCTCGACGGCGAGCGACGACGCCAAGTTCTTTGTGGCCAACTATTCGAGAGTGGACTGGACACCTGCCGTGGCCCTGTTCTCGGCGACGGGCAAGCGGATCGCCGATCTGGAGACCGCCGACCTCAGCCTGCTGTTCGAGGCCGGCTACAAGTTCCCGGAAAGATTCAAGGTGAAGGCCGCCGACGGTGTCACCGACCTCTACGGAGCGATGTACAAGCCTTACGACTTCGACTCCACGAAGGTCTATCCGATCTGCGACTATGTTTATCCGGGCCCTCAGGTGGAGGCGAACAACATCTCCTGGAGCAAGGGCTTCACCCGCACCGACAGACTCGCCCAGATCGGAATGATCGTGATCACGGTCGGCAACCGCGGCGGACACCCGAACCGCTCGAAGTGGTACCACAACTACGGCTACGGCAACCTGCGCGACTATGGTCTTGAGGATCAGAAATATGCCATCCAGCAGCTCGGTGCGAGACATCCGTTCATCGATCTTGACAGGGTAGGCATCCACGGCCATTCGGGCGGCGGATTCATGAGCACGGCGGCCATTCTGAAATATCCTGATTTCTTCAAGGCGGCTGTCTCCTGCGCCGGCAACCACGACAACAGCATCTACAACCGCTGGTGGAGCGAGCAGCATCACGGTGTCCTGGAGAAGATCGACAAGGGCGACACGACCTTCGTCTACAGCATCCAGACCAATCCGGAGATTGCCTCCAACCTGAAAGGCCATCTGATGCTGGTACACGGCGACATCGACAACAACGTCCACCCGGCCAACACCATCCGCGTGGTCAACGCCCTGATCCGCGCCAACAAGCGTTTCGACATGCTCATCCTCCCGGGCCAGCGCCACGGCTTCGGCGACATGAATGAATATTTCTTCTGGCGCCTTGCCGACTACTACGCCGAGTGGCTGATCGGCGACTCCGAGCGCTGGAAGCCGGACATCACGCAGATGAACAACGACTAGGCCCGTCACCCAACCACCTCGACAGGCTCAGCGACCGGAATCCCTCTGGTCACTGAGCCTGTTCAATTTACAGCATTTATAGCCCCGTCACCTCCGGGAACAATAATGCCCATAATTGCAGCCACAGAGTGCAACTCGGCACCCTTGGGGAACAATAACGCCTAAAACTGTCGCCACAGAGTGCAACTTGGCACCCTTGGGGAACAATAACGCCTAAAACTGTCGCCACAGAGCGCACATCAGCACCCTTGGGGAACAATAACGCTTAAAACTGTCGCCGGTGTTATTCTGAGCCGAGATGGCGGAGGAGCCTGGAGCGGAGGGAGCCTTTGCCGTAGCCGGTCCAGATGTCGATGACCTTGGCTTCCGGGGAGATCAGGACGAAATGCGGGATGCCGTTTGCCTGATAGGAGGCGGAAAGTCCCGCGCCCATAGGCTTGAATTCATTCCACTCGACACAATCTGACTTTTCCTCCTTCAAGACTATCTTCAAGACTTTTTTCCAGGTTTTCTCACCATCCACACTCAGTCGGACAAACGCCAGCCTGTCAGCGAACTCCCTTGCAAGCTCATTGCCCTCCGGAATGGATTCCATACACGGCCCGCAGCCCACACTCCAGAAATCCAGAAGGATGTACTTGCCGGAAAACTCGGACAGATGATGCACATTGCCGTCCGTGTCATAAAGGTCGCCGTCCACGAGACCGTCACCTACCCCGACAACCTTCCTCGGACTCAAGGTCGCGGAGATCACCTCTCCCTGCCTTGTCTTCAGATCATCCGGAGTAAGTCTGGAATAAAGCTCGTAGACCAGAGCCGAATCTGCCTTGCCGTAGCCGCCACTTAGCATCATGGCATGCAAAGCCAGCTCGTCAAGCCATTTCGTCGTGACAGGAGCCGTCCTCATATATTCAAGAACCTTATGGTTGGCGATGCTGTCCAGCGGCTTGCAAAGCCTTCTGAGTGAATCCACTTTCCTCCACGCGGCCCGTCTTTCCTCACCGCTGAGCCCCCTGAGTTCCCTCAACATGTCAGCCTCTTCAACGGCGTAGACCTGAGACTCCCTCTTTTCCGGAAACTGGACTGCCAGAAAATCATTCTCGGTCTTCTGCTCCGGAAGACGGCTCTTTACACTCCATGTCAGCAGCAGGTTGTCTTCACCCGTGACCGTGACCTTCACGCCCGGCTTCACCCAGACCGGAAGAATATTATTAGGGAAGCCCTTGCCGAACGAGCACAGCCCGAACTGAACAGCTCCGCCTGAAATCGTGTCCCGGAATTCGAAACGACCGCCGATGACCGTGTCCTGGGCCACGCGGACCGCCAACCGGCCATCGCTCCTCATAAGACTAATGACCGTGCTGTCGGGAATATTCCTGACCACTCCTTTGATAAGAAACTCATCCACTCCTACTGCCTGCCTGGAGCAGCCCGCCGACACAACGATCGCGGCAATCGCCGCTACTGTTTTCAAAACTTTCATATTCATAAGGATTATTATTTCTTGTCCAAGGCGCTGAGGAAGAACTCTTTCTGCGGAGAGTCCGAAGCCGAGATGCGGCCTTTTAGGCGCCAGACACGGTTGTAGATCACGCTCTTGTCCTTGCCCATCAAGGCCGAGATTGTCGTACTGGAGAACCCGGCGGCGGTGAAGCAGAAAAGCAGGAAATCATCTTCTTTCCACGACGGGAACTCAGCGCGGAGACGCGACATCACACTGTCCATCGTCTGATCCAGCATGGCCTCCAGCCCTCTTTGCGTCTTCTTGTCACTGCGGAACCCCTCTACGATGGATTTGACCTCCTTGAGGATCTTCGGCTGGAGGTTGTCCGTGCCCTCGTGGACATAGTACTGTTCGCAGAGACGCTCAAGGACATTGAAGCGGTCCATCTCCCTATGACCAGACTTGGAGACCGGCCTGGAGAGACGGGACTGAAGGTCTTCGGCGATATTCATGAATTTCTCTGTCTCAAGCCTTTCCGCCTCAAGCTTCCGCTTTGCCTCCGCCTTACGGACAAAGTAGACGGCGGCAGCGGCGGCAAGGGCGAGCAACGCTCCGAGAGCCAGCACCCAAAGCTTCAGACGGGCGGCCCGAAGCCTCACCATGCCAGCCTCGGCCTGTCCTTGAATATAGTCGCGCTGGCTTGCGGCCACGGTCTCCGAAAGAGCCTCCGACTGCGTTCTGTTGGCATATTCCAAGACCTTCTCCAAGGCCGCCAGGGCTTTAGCGGAGTCGCCGGAACGGGCCGCGATCTGGTACTCCCTGAAGTTCAAGTCGGCGGTCTCGGCGGCAGTCTCGGCGGCGGAACGGGCTTCCGAAAGCCACTTCCGGGACTCGCCCGGCCTGCCAGCCACCGCATAGGCGTAGGCCAGAATACCCTTGTCGGCGCAGCTGAGTGGGAAAGACAGCTCGCCGGCGGCTCGTCCGAGAAGGTCGATGGCAAGCGCCGGATCCAGCGTGTCCCTGCTCATCGCAAGGGCGGCGTACGACTCAAGGCAGCGAGCCTCCAGAAGGGTGTCCCGCATCTCGTGGGCATCGAAAAGGACGCTTTTGAATATGCTCTCGGCGGCATCGTACCTTCCTAATCCGGATTCCGCCTGACCTATCTCCAACAAGGCCTGCTGGGATTCCCGCTGGAATCCGACCACCTTGTAGGCCTCCGCGGCGCGGGCAAGGTACATCATTTCGTCGGTGGAGTTCCCGGAGGCGTTGCACGTGCGGGCCATGTCCTGACATATTCTTGCCACCCGCAAGGTGTCCGCCGCCTTGACAGAATGCTCCAGAGCCTTCGTGTAGGTGACGATGGCTGCCGGGAAATCCCCGTCATTGAACTGGTTGCGCCCGAGGCAGTAGAGCGCCCTCCCCTTCCGGGAGTCATCACCCCGCCTCTCGAACCAGTCCGCCATCTTCCGCACATCCCTGGTCTCCAAGGTGTTGACATAGCCCATCCTGTTCTCCACCTCGTCCAGCGCCCTGTCCATCTGCCTGAACAGATCCGTGTCGCAAGAGGACAGGATCAGCAATAGCGCCGCGGCAATGACTGTGATGTTGGTTGTTTTCATCGGCCTACTCCACGTCCTTCCATCCCTGGGCGAGGATAGGATGCTCCAGACCGTCCGGGGCCACAAGGACGGTGCCGACTTCCGGCTGGGCAAGGTGGCCGATGATGTCAAATGTCTGGAAATCACGGCGGAACTTCTCGGCGGAAAGGATCGGGATCGTGAACAGTAGCCGGAAATCATCGCCTCCGTTCATGGCGGCGGAGATCGGGTCGATGTCCAGTTCCTTGCCGGAGGAAAAGCTGTTGCCCTCGAACGGAATCTTGTCGGCATAGATCTTCACCCCGAGACCGGACTCTCTGGCGAGCTTTTTCACCGCGTCAGAAAGGCCATGCGAGACAAGGTAGCCATTGGACGGATAGATCTGCGCCTCCTCCAGCCGGGAGACCACCGAAGCATTCAGCTCCGGCTTGAGATAGCTGCCGATCAGCATCTTGTACTTCTCCAAGTCCGGCTGCGCGGCATCATTCCTGTCGAAATCACGCTTGCCCCGCTCAAGAATCTGCTGACCCAGGAAGGCCGCTCCCAGACTCCCGGACACACAGACGAGATCCATGCTCCGAGGCTTCACCGTCCGTCCGCGGGTCAGTTTCAGCTCCTCCCCCGCTGCAGTGACACTGATGACCAGTCCGTTGGGAGACGGGACGAGATCCAAATCCAATGATTTGAATCCATGCTCCTTAGCGGCGGTCACCACTCCCGTCCAAAGATCCTTGATGTGGCTGAAATCCAGTTTGGCGGAGACACCCAGCCTGACACTCAGAAGCCTCGGATGAGCCATCCCGGCATAGTTCTCCCCCGCCACCGCGACCACCGACTTGTAGCCGAGATGTTTGAGCGGGAAATATGTCAGGTCAAAGTCTATCCCCTCCACAAAGACCCTCGACGACGTACGCACAAGGCTTCCTGCCGCCGGTTCGAATCCGTTCCTATCCTCCCGCCTGAAACCGCTGTCCTCGAAAAGCAGGTCGATCGCCTGCACTTTGCCATAGTCATCAAATGTGTTCGCTGCCATAATTACATTACTTTATCAGTAGAATCGAGACGATTGTCTATCTATGCCTGATGGACTCAATCTTTTCCAACGACAGACCTGCGGCAATCCCGATTTGCCCAAGTCCTTTCTCCAACCCTTGCTTAAGCCCTTCGGCCCGGCCTTGCCCGGATCCAGCCTTGATGCCCTCGTGGTAGCCTTGCTGCCCGGATCCTTCTATGGACGGACGCATCTCTTTTCCTGTCATCATAGCGATGAAATAGTTATCCATCTCATTGTCGTCAAGGCCGCTGACACGCATCGCTCTCTCCAGCCTGCAGAATCCCGCATCCTTCTCCGACCTCGATTCAGCAAACTTACATAAAAATCTACGATTTTTACGCCTGTCAGATAAGAAAGAAACAGTTTTTTAGAGGAAATATAGCGAAAATAATCCAATGAATAAATCCCGCCAGCGGCGGGGCTGGCGGGAAGGGAGTCACATTGATTCTATTGCGTCATGCCCGCGGGGGCGGGACAAATTTATGGGCGAACGGGACGAACCGAGTACCCGTAGTAACGGTATTGGTAGCTGACCCAGTCGGGCGCGCCCGAATCGAAGCTGAGGTAGCGGGCGAAGTAGCTGTAGACCGTGTCGAGCGAACTTGACCAGTATTTGCCATAGGTGCCGGCAGATTGGAGCCCGGAACCTTCGCGGGCGCCGGCGGCAGGCAGGAAGATGACGTTGCCGTTCGGGCCTTCCACCTGATAGCCGCTTACGCCGTCCTGTTCAATCCTTGTCCAGATGCAGTTGTCTTTAAGTTCCTTGATGTCGACCTTTGTCGGCATGCGCCACGGCGAGCCGAGCTGCTGGGTGGCGGCGTCGTCGGCTGCGTCTAGAACGGTCTTGTTGTCGCCGATGAATTCGCGGGCGGAGTCATACCAGATGGCCTCGGTCTGGCCGTCGGCGATGGTGTATTTCGTTATGTACTTCTCATCGGACTGGCCGGCCTTCATCCACTTGTAGGTCACCCAATTGTATATTTTTTTAGGTGCGGTCTCGCCCCATGCGTAGTAGTCGCCGTAGTCCGACGGCTTCGACGCGCCGAGGTTGCACTTGGCCCACTTCAGGCCGCTCGGAAGGCCGAGGTCCACATATTCCATCGTGGATGGGGTTTCGCCTCCACCTGGGGTTTCGCCTCCACCCGGGGTTTCGCCTCCGCCCGGGGTTTCGCCTCCACCTGGGGTCGTGCCTCCACCTGGGGTCGTGCCGCCTCCGCCGATGCTGCCCTTGAGGTCCTCGAGCTTCTGGATGA